>ERZ772858.970-NODE-970-length-33028-cov-17.164559_pt1 | contig 33028 bp, 29 predicted proteins | sample MGYA00512136_ERZ772858 | MGnify/ENA primary metagenome ERZ772858 (study PRJEB29015, sample SAMEA2737726) | human gut metagenome | biome: human gut; feature: human-associated habitat; material: faeces | place: China | collected 2012 ...
GGAGTAAATTCCACCACCAAATGTGGTGGTGGAATTTAAAATTTCATTTTTGGTATCTGTCGTGAATATAAAAAATAGTGGCATGTCACAGCAATCTATTATATAATGTCTAACAGGCGGTACAAAAATATACAATATATTAATACCTCAGACATAATTGCTGTATGAACAGCTGTATATAAAGCCAAAGAAAAGAGATAATTTACATGGAGGAATACAATATGTACGAATACGATGACGAGGTTTTAGACACATTTTTAAAGAAACAGACACAGCTTTTTAGTGAGGAGGTCGCAGATACTCCGGAGGCTGCAGAGGAATTTTTAGAGGACTGCATGGCTGTGGTATGTAAGAATATAAAAGAAGTAAGAGATTACTTTGATGAGGCAGGCTCAGATATTTCGGGCATGTCAGATGATGAGCTTATGGACCAGAGTGAGGTCTTTGCCATTGCGGATGGCAGATTCCTTGTTGTGGAAGGATAGCAGGTATGAAGTATTTTAAGAAAACGATGTGTATGCTAATTGCATCAGTGACACTTCTCACCGGCTGCAGTATTGGCGGCAAGGAGATAGTGCTTGATATAAATACCACGAACAGTCATACAGTTTTTTCCGTGGACAACATGAAGTGCGATAAGACGGAGGCACTCATATATTTAGCCAACTACAAAAATCTGTATGGCACTATGTATGATGTAAACCTGCTTGAGACAGATGATGCGTCGAACGTGGAAAAATATATCAGGGATGTCACTGTTGATGAGCTGACGCGCATATACTGCATGGTTTCAATTGCAAAGCAGAAGAAGATTACACTTACGGACAAGGAGAAGAGTAGTGTGTCAAAGGCTGCGAAGGAATACTATGACTCATTAAACGAAGCTGAAAAGAAATTCACAAAGGCTGATTTATCAGACATTGAGAGCGCATACGAGCATTATGCGATTGCGCAAAAGCTGTATAATTCTCTATCGAAGGGCGTTGATACAGAGGTGAGTGATGAGGATGCAAGAGTTATCCATATACAGAAAATCTTTGTAAAGAGCAAGGAGAGCGCAGACGCTGTGAGCCAGAAGCTTTTATCAAAGGAAGATTTTGCAGCAGTTGCATCAGGCAGCAGTGAGGACAGCCAGACAGAGCTGTATGCGGCAAAGGGCACTCTGCCACAGGAGGTTGAGGCTGTAGCATTTGAGCTTGGCGATGGAGAGACATCTGATATGATAAGCACAGATGACGGCTACTATTTCATCAAGTGTATATCCAAGCTGGACCGGGAAAAAACAGAGCAGAACAAGGTCACTATACTGCAAAAGAGACAACAGGAGCAGTTTAATGATGACTACGAGCACTTTGTAAAAAAAGCAGGCTTTAGTTTAAACAATGACCTGTGGAATTCAATCAGTATAAAGGCTGAAAAGGATGTGAAAACAAGCTCCTTTTTTACTGTGTACAATAAATACTTTCAGGCCGACAATTGAACAGGCAGATAATAATTAATAATAGACAGGAGCATATAATATGGACTGGGAATTTGACATCCTATATGCAATTCAGAGCATCAGAACACCGTTTTTAGACAAGCTAATGGCGTTTTTATCCACCATCGGAAATGCAGGCGTATTGTGGATTGTGATAGGTGTAGTGCTTTGTATTTCAAAAAAATACCGTCGTGGAGGCATGCAGATGCTTTCGGCAGAGCTTTTGAGCTTTATAGTGGGCAATCTGATAATAAAAAATATGGTCGACAGATTGAGACCATGTCAGATAGATGAGACAGTCAGTCTTATTGTAAAGATACCGTTTGACTCATCATTTCCTTCGGGACACACGTTAAACGGCATAACAGCGGCAGTGACACTTATGTTTATAGACAAAAGAATGGGAATACCGGCGATTGTACTTGCGGTACTTATAGCGTTTTCGCGCATGTACAACTTCATGCATTTCCCAACGGATGTCCTGGCAGGAGCAGTGCTTGGGGTGGTATCGGCAGTGTTTGTGAACTTTTTGTTTAAGAGAGCCGGTAAGAGCGGGATGACTAAATAAAGCTAAAGAAGTGTCACATAAAATGGCATAAATAATAACGTATAATTAACGAATACAAATAATTAATAAAAAGCTGTACACATGCAGGTCTATGAATCCTGCATAGTGTACAGCTTTTTTATGTGATGTTAACAGTAAAATTACTTTGTTAGATTACTTTGTGAGAAGAAGCATGATATCATTACTTCTCTTTACAAATTTAGTCATCTGGTCAACTGAAAGCGGCTGGTTAGAAAGCATTGCAAGGTCGTAAAGCTGCTCAGCAAACATTGGAACGTGCTCAGAATCCTTATTGTCTAAGATGTACTTCACAAGCTCGTTATTGGCATTTAATGTGAGTGTCTGGTCAGCGGCAAACATGCTTGGATCCATTCCACCCATGCCTCCGGCTGCGTACATCTTCATCATATCCTGCATACGTCTGCCCTGCTCTGAGAGTGTGAGCACAGATGCTACATCTGTGTTCTTCAGGTTCTCTACCTTTACAGTGAGCTTGTCGTTGTTCAAAGCCTTCTTGAATACCTCTGAGAGAGTAGTGGTTGCCTCTGTGAGGTCTGCACCGGATTCATCCTTGAGAGACTCTGTGAGGTCTGCATCTATTCTCATGAACTTGTAGTGGTCATTTCTCTGCTCAAGCTGTGTGATGAATGAGGTATCGATATTGTGGTCAAGGATAACAGCGTTCATGCCCTGTTCCTTGAACAGCTTGATATACTGACCCTGCTGTACTACATCTGTGACATAGTAAACTGTATTCTTCTCAGGCTCCTTGTTTTCATCAGAGGTATTTGCATCAGTATTGTCAGCTTTCTTTGTATCATCAGAAGCATCGGCACTTTCAGCATCTGTTTTTTCATCCTCATGAACAGGTGCGAGCAGCTCAGGAAGAGTCTGATACTTGTCATTGATATCCTTGAAAAGAATATAGTCGTTTATCTTGTCGCAGAACTTCTCGTCCTTTAAGCAGCCAAACTTGATGAATGGGCTGATGTCATCCCAGTATTTCTCATAGGCTTCCTTATCTGTCTTGCACATACCGATGAGCTTGTCAGCTACTTTCTTGGTGATGTACTCAGAAATCTTCTTTACGAAGCCATCATTCTGGAGAGCAGAACGTGATACGTTAAGCGGTAAATCAGGACAATCGATAACACCCTTAAGCAACATCAAAAACTCAGGAATGACCTCTTTGATATTGTCTGCGATAAATACCTGGTTGTTGTAAAGCTTAATAGTTCCCTCAATTGAGTCGTACTCTGTGTTGATCTTAGGGAAGTAGAGGATACCCTTTAAGTTGAAAGGATAGTCCATATTCAGGTGAATCCAGAAAAGAGGCTCCTTGTAGTCTAAGAATACCTTTCTGTAAAACTCCTTGTATTCCTCGTCGGTACATTCATTCGGGCTCTTGGTCCAGAGTGGGGTTGTATCATTAAGCGGAACAGGGCGCTTAACGATTTTGAGCTGATCCTTTGCAGGAGATACCTCTACCTGCTCCTTCTCGCCCTTGTCATTTTCCTTTTCCTCGTACTTGGCGTCCTCATGGATTTCCTCGATGACAGTGTCAGTGTCACGCTTGTCGGCCTTGTCTATTGTCTCGTACTCCTCAGGAGCATTTTCTTTTGCAAGGTAAATCTCAGTAGGCATGAAAGAACAGTACTTCTCGATAACCTCACGTGCGCGGTACTCATTTGCGAACTCGAGACAGTCGTCGTTTAAGTAGAGAGTAATCTCTGTTCCGACGTCGTCCATGTCGCCATCCTCCATGTTGTACTCTGTGCCACCATCACATGACCAGTGTACAGGTGTAGAGCCCTCTTTATAAGAGAGAGTATCGATTGTTACCTCGTCGGCTACCATGAATGCTGAGTAGAAGCCGAGACCGAAATGACCGATAATCTGGTCATCATTTGACTTATCTTTATATTTCTCGATGAAGTCTGTAGCGCCTGAAAATGCGATACGGCTTATGTATTCCTCAACCTCATCGGCTGTCATACCAAGACCATTATCTATAATCTTTATTGTCTTTTCGTCAGGGTTTACAAGCACCTGAATCTTGCCCTTGTAGTCTGCAGGAAGGGAATACTCACCCATCATGTCAAGCTTTTTGAGCTTGGTGATGGCATCGCAGCCGTTTGAGATGAGCTCACGATAGAAGATATCGTGGTCTGAATATAACCATTTCTTTATAATAGGGAACAGGTTGTCGCTGTCAATTGAAAGATTGCCGTGTTTTTCTGTCATTTTTACACACTCCTTGTTTTTATTTACATTTACGCCGCGGCTATGGGCTGTGAGATTGCAACGTATCAGCCAATAATTCCTCAGAGAAAATATGAAGTCAGCCACAGGATTTTGCATGGATAGTTTGTGGCATGCTTTTGGCTGTGCCACTTTGTCCGGTAATGGAACCCTGCGGCAGTTCATATTTTATCTTCGGAACAACTGTCTGCTACCTGCAATTTAGCTTGTTTCCGCGAGTGTAGGTCATTTATTATTTGTAATAAACCAGCTTGTTATATAAGCATAATAAAATAATAGTTCGCATTGTCGGAAAAGTCAATAGAAAATTAGCACTCAAAAATAGTGAGTGCTAACAAAATAACAGAAAACCGCATGAATTGGGAATTTTTGTAATTGTGAAAAGTTTATAAACTTATTTTTTACTGGACATTATGGCGTAAAAATGCTAGGATTTATTTCATAAATGAGGTGCAAAATATCTTTTGACCCTCATATCATAATATAGATATAAGGAGACTGATATGTTACAGGCAGGTATTAAAGGTAAGAAAGAGATTACAGTGACTTTGGATAAGACAGCAAAAGCTATGGGAAGCGGCACGATGGATGTGTTTGCTACTCCGGCTATGATTGCGCTGATGGAAAATACAGCTTTTGAGAGTGTTGCGTCTGAGCTTGAGGAGGGAAGTGGTACTGTCGGTACTGCGCTTGATATCAAGCATGTTTCGGCTACACCGGTTGGCATGAAGGTGACTTGTGAGTCGGAGCTTGTGAAGGTGGATGGCAGAGCACTCACTTTTTCTGTAAAGGCTTTTGATGAGGCAGGTCTCATTGGTGAGGGTACACATGAGCGTTTTATAGTTTTTGAGGAGAAATTCCAGAAGAAGGCAGATGACAAAGCAAAATAGACAGGATTTAGATAGTAAAACACCGGAAATAAAAACGGAGAAAAGTAAGGCTGTAGGTGGTGATTGTAAGGAATCTAACATCGAAGGAAAAAGTGCGAGGAAATACAGCCGAAGATGGGATATCATTGTGACAGCCTTTGATTTTGTGACCAATTTTTCAGAGAGCTCTATTTCTGCATACGCAGGGCAGGCAGCCTTCTTTTTGATGCTGTCGTTTTTCCCATTTTTATTGTTTTTCTTTTCGCTGCTGAGCTGGACACCGCTCACAGAAGCTGATTTTCTGATGTGGGCAAGCTCATTTATTCCGGAGTCGTTTGGTGACATTATGAAGGATCTGGCCAGTGAGATGTATGCAAGCGGTACAGGCAGACTTTCAATTACTATGATTACAGCCGTGTACCTAAGCTCAAAGGCATTTATTTCGTTGCAGCTTGGACTTGACGATATGTACCATGTGAAGGAAAACAGAAATTTTATTTTACGGCGCATATATTCGGTGTTTTACAGTATCGTTTTTGCACTGGCGCTTCTTTTTTTACTGGGTATCATGGTGTTTGGAAATAAGCTCAGGAAGATGTATTTTTCGAATATTCATCATATAATTGGAAGTATAATAGGCAGTGTGGTTGACTATCGCCTGGTAATCTGTATGCCGGTGCTTATTTTATTTTTCTGGGTGATTTATGTGTTTCTGCCAAACAAGAAGCATAGGGCAAAGTACCAGTTGCCAGGAGCAGTATTTGCAGCGGCAGCATGGATGATTTTCTCTGGAATCTTTTCTGTGTACGTGGATAAATACAATAATTATTCTTCATTTTATGGCACAATGACCACTATTGCGCTTATAATGGTATGGTTATATGGTTGCATGTATGTGCTTTTCATTGGCGGTATAATAAACCGCACATGGGAGGAGCGTATGGAGGCAAAAAAATATTATAAATAGCAAATTCGGAGGCTTCGAATATATGGATAATAATAAAGAAATGATAGAAGGGCTTGTATCACAGATACTTGACGATTATCATGATGACAAAATCATAAATCAGCAGGCACTATTTTCACAGCCGGACAAGGAGGCTGTTTGTGATCTGCTCTCAAAGCTTATTAAGATAATGTATCCGGGCTATTTCAAGGGCACGAGCTTCAGATATTACAACCTGGACAGCCAGATTGCTGTTCTTTTGGAGGATATCATGTACAATCTGCGCAAGCAGGTGGTGCTTGCCCTGCCGCAGAATCCTAAATACAGGAGCTTATCACATCACGAGCTTGTCAATATGTCTGAGAAAATCAGCAATGATTTCTTTAAAAGGATTCCAAAAATCAGGGCTTTGGTGGAGACTGATGTGGCTGCGTTTTTTGACGGAGACCCTGCAGCCTACAATTACAATGAGATTATCCTTTGCTATCCGGGACTGCTTGCCATCACTACAAACCGTATAGCCCACGAGCTGCATCTGCTTGGAGTACCGCTCATCCCGCGTATGATGACAGAGCATGCACACAGCAAAACCGGTATTGATATCCATCCGGGTGCCACTATTGGCAAGAATTTCTTTATAGACCACGGAACAGGAATCGTGGTTGGTGAGACCACTATTATCGGTGACAATGTCAAGGTATATCAGGGTGTGACTATCGGAGCGCTCTCTACCAGAGGCGGTCAGAAGCTAAAGGGCGTGAAGAGACATCCGACTATCGAGGACAATGTCATTATTTATGCCGGAGCTTCTATTTTGGGTGGTGAAACTGTTATCGGAAGAGGTGCTGTCATCGGAAGTAATGCATTTATTACTTCATCTATCGAGCCTGGTGCTCGTGTCAGCATCAAAAACCAGGAGCTTTCCATCAGAACCGGAGAGCGAAAGGAGCTTGTGGCCAGCGAGATGGAGACGGATCCGAGCTGGTTTTACGTAATATAATATTATAATATACTTTTTTGACTGAAGGTCGGTACGCGCGCCCCGGGCACCGGGTGTCGCACACGTACTCTCCTGCAGGCTACGCTTTACAGTTAAGATACTGTATGAATTATGCTTTTTAGGGTTTCTATGTTTGACGAAACCGTCGAAACGCGCCGTCCATGGCGCGGTTCTCCTCGCTCCTGCGTCCTTGCAGGAGCGTTTCTGCGTTTCGTGGGCATAATTCTAACAGTATCTAAAATGTTTCGCTATGCGCCTGCAGGAGAGTACGTGTGCGCCATCGGTGCCCGGGGCGCGCGTACCTTACGTTGTGGTGAAAATGATTATAAGGTCGTATTGCACCGGTTTCTCGGTGCTCACTTGGGATTCGCCCTATTAGCCACAACTGAAAAAAGTAAGAAAAATCTAAAAAATATTATTGACATCTAAGCAACGTTAGAGTATACTAACAGCCGTAAGAGATACCAAATGATGTTTTTTATCATTAAAGACGTGAAACGAGGTAAATATGATGCCATTATCAATGAGTGGTGCCGGGGAGGCACAGATAATCAAGAAAATAGGCGGAAAGGAAGAGGTGAGATCCTTCCTTGAGAAGCTGGGCTTTGTAGTAGGCGGAGAGGTGACTGTCATCTCAGAGATAGCCGGCAATATGATAGTAAATGTAAAGGGCGCCAGAGTAGCAATCGGCAAGGACATGGCAAATAAGATCATGGTCTGATATAACATATGTAACAGGCATGGATATAGCATGTATGACATATATAACACATATAATACATACAACACATGCAGCAATGTGCTGTATAAGCTGTAATCATTTAAGATTTAAACGACTTTGTATATGATATTATGCAAACGTTTATATATTTTTTTAAACAACAATAAAATTAAAAAAGGAGTAGTCAGCATGAAGACATTAAAGCAAGCCAAAGTAGGCGAGACAGTAAAGGTTGTCAAGCTCACAGGCCAGGGCGCAGTCAAGAGACGTATCATGGATATGGGAATTACTAAGGGTGTTGAGATATTTATCCGCAAGGTGGCACCGCTTGGCGATCCGGTAGAGGTGACAGTGAGAGGCTATGAGCTATCACTTCGTAAGGACGATGCCTCTATGATAGAAGTAGAGTAAATTTTTTTGCCTATAAGTTAGTAAATACAAACTATAGGCAGAATGAGCAAACAAAAATAAGGAGATTAAAACATGGCAGTAAAAATTGCTCTCGCAGGAAACCCGAACTGCGGAAAAACAACACTGTTCAATGCCTTGACAGGTGCCAATCAGTATGTTGGTAACTGGCCTGGTGTTACAGTTGAGAAAAAAGAGGGAAAGCTTATCGGTCACAAGGATGTAGACCTGGTGGATTTACCGGGTATTTACTCACTTTCTCCATATACTCTCGAGGAGGTTGTTGCAAGAAATTACTTAATCGGAGAGCAGCCTGATGCGATTATCAATATCGTGGACGGAACAAATATCGAGCGTAATCTGTATCTGACAACACAGATTATCGAGCTTGGTATTCCGGTGCTTATGGCTGTCAATATGATGGACATTGTAAAGAAAAACGGAGACACAATCAATATCAAAGCACTTGGAGAGAAGCTCGGCTGTGAGGTTGTTGAGATTTCAGCTTTAAAGAAGACAGGAATCAAGGAGACTGCAGAGAAGGCAATCCAGATTGCAAAGTCAGGTAAATCCGTTCAGAGGGTACATCACTTCGCAGATGATGTGGAGAGTACAATCGCAGGCATCGAGGATAAGCTTGGTCTTGCAGTAGCAGAGAACCAGAAGAGATTCTTTGCAATCAAGCTTTTAGAGCGTGACTCAAAGATTTCTGAGGTATTAAAGAGTGCTCCAAACGTAGACGCAGAGATTAAAGCTCTCGAGGACAAATACGATGATGACACAGAGAGTATCATCACAAACGAGAGATATCAGTACATATCTTCAATCATCGGCTCATGCGTAAAGAAGGCACGCGCCGGAAAAGAGACAGTATCAGACAAAATTGATAAGATTGTTACAAACAGATTTTTGGCACTGCCTATTTTCGCACTCATTATGTGGGCTGTATATTATGTTGCAGTATCATCACTCGGTGGAATTGTAACAGACTGGACAAACGACACACTCTTTGGTGAGTGGATTCAGCCGGCTGTACAGACATTCATGGAAAATGTAGGCTGCTCTGAATGGCTCGTATCACTTGTAGTTGACGGTATCATCGGAGGTCTTGGTGCACCTATCGGATTTGCACCACAGATGGCTATCGTATTCTTATTCCTCTCAATCCTTGAGGACTGCGGATACATGGCACGAGTAGCCTTCATCATGGACAGAATCTTCCGTAGATTCGGTCTTTCAGGAAAGTCCTTCATCCCATTCCTCATCGGATCAGGATGTGGTGTACCCGGAATCATGGCAACACGTACTATCGAGAACGAAAAAGACCGTCGTATGACAATGATGACAGTAACAAATATCCCATGTGGAGCAAAGCTTCCGGTTATCGCACTTATCGCAGGCTTTATCATGGGTGACGGCTGCTGGTGGATGGCACCTCTTATGTACTTTGCAGGAATCGGCCTCACAATCATCTACTGTATCATTTTAAAGAAGACAAGAGCATTTGCAGGAGAACCGGCACCGTTCGTAATGGAGCTCCCACAGTATCATATCCCTTCAGTAAAGGGTGTGCTGTTACACGTATGGGAGAGAGTATGGGCATTCTTAAAGAAAGCCGGAACAATCCTCTTCCTCTGCTGTGCAGTTATGTGGTTCCTTTCAAGCTTTGGCATCCAGGATGGCGCATTCGGACTTGTTGACACAGAAAACAGCTTACTCGCAGTAATCGGATCTGCAATCGCAGTTATCTTTGCACCACTTGGATTCGATACATGGCAGGCAGTTGCATCATCACTCTCAGGCTTTGTGGCAAAAGAGGGTATCGTTTCAACAATGGGTGTGCTCTCAGGACTTGGAGAGGTAGAAGAGTATGCAGTAAGCATGCATGATCAGTTTGCAGCATTCTTCCCAACAACAATGGTAGCAGTATCATTCTTGCTGTTCAACCTGTTTGACTCACCATGTCTTGCAGCCATCTCAACAACCGCAAAAGAGCTTAACAACCGTAAGTTCTTCTGGTTTACAATCATATTCCAGAACGTATCAGCTTACTGTGTAACACTTATGTTCTACCAGATTGTGGGACTTTGCATAGGTGAGGTTGCCTTTAACTTCTGGACAGTAGTTGCATTTGTACTCCTTGCAGGTGTATTATACTTATTGTTCAGAAAAGACCCTAATAAGGCAACAGTAAAGAGCTCTTCATTTGCGGCATCAAACGTGTAATAGGCGTTTAGTGGCAGGCATTTAAATGAGAATCAACTTGGAATTTAACACAGCAGACCTCATAGCAGTCATAGTTCTTCTGTGCCTGCTGGGGCTTGCCGTAAAGATAATAATAGGATTTTTCAAGGAAAAGAAATAATGCAGTAGTATATTTAGTAGCATTTGTAGTGAATAGGAGATGATGACATGCTGGCTGATATCATTGTAATTGCAATTCTCGTAGTGATAGTTGCACTTGTAATCAGGACAATAATCAAATCAAAGAAGGCAGGCAAGAGCCTGCAGTGTGGAATGGACTGCAGCCATTGCAAGGGCTGTCATTAATCCCCGGCATCAGTAACGATCGGAGGATGTATGTCGAAAGAAGCAATAGAGCAAAAAGAGGTAATCGTTGGCAAGCTAAAGGACAGCGGGTGCAGGATTACAAAGCAGAGACTTATTTTGCTTGATGTAATCCTCGAGGGCGAGTGCGGAAGCTGCAAAGAGATTTATTACCGGGCATCGAAGATAGATCACTCTATCGGGACTGCTACGGTGTATCGGATGATCAATACGCTCGAAGAGATTGGAGCGATTGACCGCAAAAATATGTATAGAGTGCAGGTGTCATAAGCCTGATTTTATAGGAATTGTAATTTTTAGAAAAATCCGCTATACTAAAATGAGTATAGTGGATTTTTTTAGTGGAGGCTTTTATGATGAACACGATGAAGTTACCGGTCGGAATCGATGATTTCAGAAAACTGCGGGAATCAGATTTTTATTATGTGGACAAGACAAGGCTCATAGAGCAGATATTACAAAGCTGGAGCGAGGTGACTCTTTTTACAAGACCGCGCCGCTTTGGAAAAACTCTCAATATGAGCATGCTTAAGAGCTTTTTCGAGATTGGTACTGATAAATCGTTGTTTGATGGTCTGTATATTTCGGGGAATAAAGAGCTTTGTGAAGAATATATGGGAAAGTATCCGGTCGTTTTTCTTTCCCTGAAAAGTGTTGAGGGTACATCATTTGATGAGGCAAGATACAGGATTATTGAGCTTATCAGCAGGGAAGCAGAGCGATTTAAGTTTCTTAAGGATAGTGAAGGGCTTTCTGAAAATGATAAAAATCGCTATAATGCAATTATTTCAGTGAATGACGGAAAATATGCCATGGACGAAAAGCTCCTTATATCCAGTCTGCAGGTTCTGTCGCAATTGCTGTTTACACACTTTGGACGTAAAGCAATTATCATTGTAGATGAGTATGATGTCCCTTTGGACAAGGCATTTCAGAATGGATACTATAATGAAATGGTCTCACTTATCAGGGGAATTTTTGGAATGGCCCTTAAAACCAATGAATTTCTGCAGTTTGCAGTCCTTACGGGCTGCCTGCGCATATCCAAGGAGAGTATTTTTACAGGTCTTAATAATTTTAGGGTCATGTCTATTACAGATGCGAGGTTTGACGAGCAGTTTGGTTTTACGGACAATGAAGTGAAAAAGCTGCTCGAGGATTATAATATGTCCATGCATTATAATGATATAAAGGAGTGGTATGATGGGTATCACTTTGGCAAGGCTGATGTTTACTGTCCATGGGATGTGATCAATCATGTGGATCGTCTGTGTGATGACAGCGATATAAGACCACAGACATATTGGATAAATAGCAGTGGAAACAGTCTGGTGAGAAGGCTCATCAGTAAAGCTGACTCATCAACAAAGGATGAAATAGAGCGCCTTATTGCAGGCGAGACAATTGTAAAGAGCATTCGACTCGACCTGACCTATGATGAAATAGAAAGCACTATAGACAATATGTGGAGTGTACTGTTCACCACAGGATATCTTACAAAGGCAGGAGATGTAAAGCTGCCGGATAGCGAAAGCTATGCATATAAGCTTGTAATTCCAAACAAAGAGGTGAGAGAGGTATTTATCCTTCAGATACAGGAATGGTTCAAGAGTGTGGTGGCAAATGATAATGATACTATGAAGCTTTTATCAAAGGCAATTATTGATAAGGATGAGACAAAGATTGCAAAGCAGCTCAATATTGTGATGGGACGTATGATAAGCATACTAGATACAAAGGCACCCGATGATATGAAGGAGAACTTCTACCATGGACTGCTTCTTGGCTTGCTGCGAGGAAGTAATCCGGACTGGCTAATTAAGTCAAATCGTGAGTCGGGAGACGGTTTTAGTGACATAATGATTATGCCGGAAAATCCGGATGCAGGAATTGTAATCGAGGTGAAGTATGCAAGGAATATAAAGGAGCTTGATGCGGCCTGTGAGATTGCCATGGCACAGATTAAGGAAAAGAGATATGATGAGGCTCTTCGTAATGAAGGCAGATGTGATATTATAGCGTATGGCATTGCTTTTAGCAGAAAGCGTTGCAAAGCATTGGGGGAGAGGCTGTGATATATCAATAGGTACAATTGTTATAATAAGTGAATTAATGAATTGTATAAAAAGAAGAACGGCAATAAGGAAAGCACACTGAGAATTAAAGATTCTTAGTGTGCTTTTTTGTTGCAATTAATTGAGAATAAAAAGTGTAAAAATGGCAAAAAAACACTTGACATATAGGTACAAGTAAGATATATTTAACTCAGGTTAGAGATAACTAACATGAAAGGAGCCAAAATGTGCCAGGAAGTATTTCAGATTGCTATGAGCATGGATTTAAAGAGTGTGGAAATGCAGCTTGCCCTCCAGTGTGCCCCACTAATTACAGGAGCGAGAATTTCAAATATGCTCATGATAGACAGCGCTGATGAGAGTGCCATGAGAGTGATTCTGAGAGCTTCCGGGATATCGCATTTCAGGCTCGCAGCAAGGAATGAGAAAACCGCCTTCCTCTTATTCCGCAGGAGCCTCTTAGAAGCATATCTGAATAATTCAGAGGCTTTGGACATACTAAAGAAAGCGGGATATGAGGATTTTTCATTCGGCAAGATATTACTTAGATTCAAAAAACACTACGAAGCGTATCTGAATGATGAACACAAGCAGTTTCCGCATGAGATGGGGCTTTTGCTTGGGTATCCGATAGAGGATGTGAGAGGCTTTATAGAGCATAACGGATGCGGCTGCCTGTATTCAGGATACTGGAAGGTGTACCGCAACGTACCACTCAAAAAGAAGATGTTTGAGGATTTTGAAAAGGCGAAGGAAAGTGTCATACAGCTATTGGCCGAGGATATAGATATGAGGCTGATACTGGAAATATATAAAGAAGAACCGCAGCAGATTGCGGTATAGGAGGAATTAAAATGAGCAAAATCAGTGTAGTTTATTGGTCACAGTCAGGCAATACAGCAGCAATGGCAGAGGCAGTTGCAAAGGGCGTCACAGATGCCGGAAAGGAAGCAGAAATCGTATTCGTAAGCAGTGCTTCAATAGATGAGCTTAAATCAGAGACAGCATTCGCACTCGGCTGCCCTGCAATGGGTGCAGAGGTACTTGAGGAGGGCGAGATGGAGCCGTTTGTCACAGAGCTTGAGGGCTGCGTGGCAGGCAAGACAATCGGTCTGTTCGGTTCATACGGATGGGGCGATGGCGAGTGGATGCGCGACTGGGTAGAGCGAATGACAGCGGCCGGAGCTACAGTGGTAGGTGGCGAGGGTGTTATCTGCCAGGATGCACCGGACGATGATGCAAAGACAGCCTGCGAGGAGCTTGGAAAGAAGCTTGCAGCGGTATAAGCACAATATGCAGAAACTATAATGACTAATTCGTTATTCGCAGATATTTAAACATTTCTATAAATATTTGCATGTGGTCGCGACAACAGGAATGGCCACAAAACAAAATGATAGATCACCAAATATTTGGTTTTCTATAAATATATTTTATCTCCGCAAAGTATAAACTTTGCTCCTAGTGTAAATCTGGGCCGGCGAACTTCCCATTCGCCGGCCCGCTCTCTTTTTAATGACATTTGGGCTATTGCATTGGATGGAGCTATTATTATATAATATATATGTCATAGGTTATAAATATAAGAGTATTAGGGAGGAGGAAGAAAATAATACCTATAACCTTTCTGCCTGGGAGAACAGAAAGGAGAATATAATGGCTGACAAAAAAGCAATTATAGATGAAACGCAATTTGAAGCTCAGTATGATGCAGAAGCAAAATTGCTATTAGCACAGAAACCATTTCTAGCAAATATTTTAGTGCGTACAGTAAAGGATTATATGGGATTAAATCCATGTGATGTTGAGAAGCTTATAGAAGGAGAACCTTATATAAGCACAATACCGGTCGAGCCAGGATTTACAAATTCAGTGCAGATTAAGGGGATGAATTCTGAAAATAAAGTTCGAAATGAAGGGGTTGCATATTTTGATATCTTATTTTATGTGCGTACATCAGATGGATTATCAAAGGTAATAATCAATATTGAGGCACAAAAGTCTGAACCAATAGATTATGATGTTGAAATGAGAGGTCTGTATTATGCAATTAGAGAGGTTTCATCGCAGTTGGACAGAGAGTTTGATTCTCAGAATTATAATGATATCAAGAAAGTATATTCGATTTGGATTTGTATGAATGAAAAGGATAATATGCTGGAAAAGATATATCTAACAAAGAATGATATTATAGGAATATCACGATGGAAAGATATGTATGAGATTGTTAATGTTGTGATTATTAGGCTGGCTAAAACATTGGACTTGCAAACAGAACATGAACTTCATCGGTTTCTGGGTGCTTTGTTTCTGCCAGAACTAAGTGCTGAGGAAAAAAACGATATGTTGGAGAATGAGTTTGATATCAAAATGGAAGGTGACAGAAAGGAGCTGTTGAAATCTATGTGTAATCTCAGTCAAGGAATAAAAGAACAAGGAATCGAACAAGGACGAAGAGAAGAGCGAATTTCTACATTGGTGACCTTCTTCAAAAATGATGGTACTGTAGCTGCAGCAAAACAAATGCTTAATTCGTCAGATGAAGACATTAAGATTGCTAAGGAACGTCTTTCGATGATTGAAGAGTAAAGATGCAAGAAAACACCTCTATTGCAGTGCAATGGAGGTGTTTTTTTGCTATTGCCTAATCAGAAAGAATGTAAAAAAAATTCGCAGATTATTACAATCTGCGAAAATCACCTCTGTTAAAAAACACTAGGAACATAATAAAACTTAAGTCGTTTTATGTCAACTATTGTATCTTTTTTTGTATCTTTTTACAATTTTAATAAAATATTAGGTTGTATTTTATATATTTTTTTGTTTTAGATGGTCAAAATTGTGGTCAGAAATAAAACAGAAGATATTATATGGAGTTAATATTCTTCTTCCTATAAATTATATATACATATATATTTTTTAAGGAGGAAACAGACATGTCAAGAAGAGGAACCAACATCAGAAAGAGAGCCGACGGACGCTGGGAGGGGCGCTACTACATAGTAGACACAGCAGGCAGTAAAAAGTGCAAATCGGTATACGGCCACAGCTATAAGGAAGTAACAGAAAGGCTGCTTACAGCAAAAGCAGCTTCACTTAATCAAACAGCAACCCCAAAGCAGTCCGCTATCACCGTAAAAGAAGTCGCTGAGAAATGGCTTAAAAGTATAGCATCCAACCGGAAGTGCTCTACCATTCAAAAGTATTCTACTATATACAATAAATATATCAAACCAAACTGGGGAGAAAGTGTCATAGATCAGTTAAATCAGAATGAAATACTCAAGCTACTGCCTGAGACAGCAGGTGAGAGCGTTACAAAGAGCATACTTTGTATATTCAACTCAATCCTTGCATATGGAGCTGCCACATATGGTACCGGAGAAATTCATCTGTCGTACAGAGCAAAACGTTCATCCGTCACACCCTCAAACAACATAAATACAATCAATACAACAGACCAGCAAAAGCTAACCGAGTATCTTCTAACCGAGCTTGATATCTATAAGCTCGGTATTTTATTGTGCCTTTTTATGGGGCTGCGTTTAGGAGAAATTTGTGCCTTGAAATGGGAAGATATCGACATGATTAGTCGCACTCTGCATGTCAATCGCACAGTGCAGAGACTTCCGGTAGATATGGTACACACATCCGATTCATCACAAAATAACCACACAGACACGAGAAAGACTTCTTTATATATAGATTCGCCAAAGACTTCAAATTCTCTTCGTGAGATTCCTATCCCAGACTTTATATATGACAAGCTGTCAGATTATTATAACACTTCAATGAAAGGTGACTCTTATTTTCTAAAGAAAAATCAGCCTATGGATCCCCGCACTTATCAGAATAGATTTCATATCTATATAAGAGAAGCAGGTATCGGGAATACTCACTTTCATGCATTGCGCCACACCTTTGCCACAAACTGTATCAGCAGCGGCGCCGACGCTAAGAGTGTAAGTGAGATTCTTGGACATTCCAATGTAAATATTACATTGAATCGCTATGTGCATCCAAATCTGGAGACCAAGCGTTCCGCAATCAATTCTATAGTTATCCCATAAATGGTCAGAAAAATGGTCATATTTATATAAAATGCTTATTTTATACATAAGGGAGGTTGGATTTCGCAGATTGTAATAATCTGCGAAATCCAACCTCCCTTTTAATGTAGTGTTTCACCCGGAGGCAGCAAATGAGCATACATCTTTACAAGCACAACGAAGATGCATACAGAGCAGTCGAGACCATGCTGGAGGAAAAGCAGATGGCAGCCGTCATCCATCCGACAGGCACGGGCAAGTCGATGATAGCTTTCAAGCTCGTGGAGCAGCATCCGCACAAGCACTTTCTATGGCTATCGCCAAGTGAGTACATCTACAAGACACAGCTTGAAAACATAGACACACAGTTCTCAAACATAGAATACATGTCATACAGCAGGCTCATGAAGCATGAGGACAGCATAGACACCCTGCACCCTGACTATATCATACTCGATGAGTTCCACCGCTGTGGAGCCGCAGAGTGGGGCAAGAGTGTAAGAAAGCTTCTGGAAGCATATCCGAAGGCAAAGCGCCTGGGACTCTCAGCGACAAACATACGCTATCTGGACAACCAGCGCAATATGGCAGAGGAGCTCTTTGAGGGCAACATAGCCTCAGAGATGACACTCGGAGAAGCAATCGTGAGAGAAATACTTCCGGAGCCTAAATATGTCATAGCCATGTATTCATACAAGAAAGAGCTCGAACAACTGAAAAAACGAATCGAGGGCTTATCAAACCCGGGACTTATATCGGAAAACGAAAAGCTTCTAGAGCAGCTAAAGCGTGCACTCGAGCAGGCAGACGGACTCACAGAGGTCTTTGCCAGACAGATGACAAAGCCTGATGGCAAATATATAGTATTCTGCTCAGGCAGAGAGCATATGGATGAGATGAAGGCGCAGGCGGCCGACTGGTTTAGCAAGGTGGACAAAAAGCCACACATATACACAGCGTACTACAACGATGCGTCGACCAGCAAAGCCTTTGCCGAATTCAAAAAGGACACAGGAAGCCACTTAAAGCTCCTCTACTGCATAGACATGCTGAACGAGGGCATACATGTGGACGATGTGGACGGAGTAATACTGCTTCGCCCTACGGTGTCACCAATCATCTATCTGCAGCAGATAGGCAGAGCACTGTCAGCGGGAAGCAAAAACCAGCCGGTCATATTTGACCTGGTCAATAACTTCGACAGTCTATACTGCATAGACTGCCTGAAAAATGAAATGCAGGAAGCATTTTTGCTGTATCCGGACACTCATTCGCCAAGAGAGCACTTTGACGACAGGTTCCGCATCATAGATGAGACAAAGGACAGCAGGGAGATATTCATGCGCTTGCAGGAAAATCTGGGAAATGCCTGGGACACATACTATGAGGCAGCAAAGCAGTGGTATGAGGAAAATGGAAATCTCAAGATACCAAAGAGCTATGTCACTGGGGCAGGCCTCACACTGGGAGCATGGATAAACACCCAGAGGCGTGTGAAGTCAGGCAATATATCCGGAAACCTCACCTGGGAAAAGATACAAAAGCTAAACGACATAGGCATGATATGGGATGTCACGGACTCAAGCTGGCAGGAGGTACTGGAAGAGCTTAAAAGCTACCGCAATACCTACGGCAATTTGGACATCAAGGCCAAATACGTATCGCCTACAGGCTTTAGGCTCGGCTCATGGATCAACAACATGCGCTTCAAGGTAAAAAAGTACGGCATAGAGCAGGCACTCACCGATGAGCAGAGAAAAGAACTTGAGGAGCTTGGCATGATATGGGATCACAACAAGCAGAAGTGGGAAGAGTACTACAGCGCAGCCAAGGTCTACTACAAGGAGCATGGAAACCTCGAAGTACCTGCAAAGTACGTCACAGCAGACGGCATACCGCTTGGACGGTGGCTATCCAACCAGACCAATAGTAGCTCAATGACAGACGAGCAGCTAAAGCGCTTGCAGAGCATAGGCTACAGGTCAGAAAGTAAGACTGCCATACAGTGGAACAGAAAGTTTGAGCTTGCAAAAAAATATTACGAGGAAAACGGCAATTTGGACGTGCCGGTATCATATTCCACAGACGGAGTGAAGCTGGGACGCTGGATATCAAATATCAGATGTAAAAGAAAAAACCCGAAGGCCAGCGGCATGGTGCTCGACACAGAGCGCATAGCAAGGCTTGACAGCATAGGGATGAACTGGAAATAGGGTAATCAAGAAATACAGGGAGACACAAAAAATGTACAGAAAGAAAGGAAGAAGCTGGACAAAGCATATAGATTTTATGCTATTAGATGTCCTGTGCATGCAGATAGCATTCATAGTCTCATATATATGTCGCTTTGGACTTAACAATCCATACATAGATAAAGACTACAGGATACTGGCAGTAGCATTCCTGCTCATAGATTTCTTCGTTGAAATAGTATCCGATGCCTTCAAAAATGTATTGAAGCGCGGTTATCTCGATGAGTTCATAGTTACATGTAAGCATGTGGCACTTGTGGAAATAATAACAACCTTCTTCCTGTTAACCACACAGATGGGTGAGATATATTCGCGTATGTCTTACTACATCATGATTCCAATATATATTCTCGTGTCGTACTTAGGAAGAATGGTGTTAAAGAAAATAATTAAAAAAAGAGGCTTTGCTTCATCAAAAGAATCACTCTTTGTCATAGCACCGGAAAAGCTCCTTAGGGAGACGCTTCAGGGACTAAAGGAAAATGGCTTTGGATATACACAGATAGTGGCAGCGGCAACAGATGCCGACCTGAATGGCAAAACAATATGTGAAATACCAATAGTTGCAAACCATGACGGGATAGTGGACTACGCTTGTGAGGAATGGGTGGACGAGGTGCTTATCCCACCGTGTGCGGAGAGCGAATATCCCTACGAAATGGCAGACATATTCCTGGAGATGGGAATAGCTGTTCACAGAGGCATCACCAAAAACAAGGTCATGGCAGGCAGTTTTAATCAGATAGAAAAAATAGGTGACTACACAGTCATCACAGCCAGCTTGAACTATGCGAGAACCACACAGCTTCTTGCCAAAAGAGGCATGGACATACTCGGAGGGCTGGTCGGATGCATCATCACCTTGATAGTGACGATATTTGTGGGACCAGCAATCTATATAGCATCACCGGGACCGATCTTCTTCGCACAGGAGCGAATCGGCAGAAACGGAAGAAAGTTCAAGATGTACAAATTCAGAAGCATGTACATGGATGCTGAGGAGCGAAAGAAGGAGCTCATGGCACAAAACAAGGTGAGCGACGGAATGATGTTCAAGATGGACTTCGACCCGAGAATCATAGGCAATAAGATACTGTCGGATGGAACAAAGGAAACCGGAATAGGACAGTTTATCAGGAAGACATCAATAGATGAGCTGCCGCAGTTTTGGAATATCCTCAAAGGCGACATGAGCCTGGTAGGAACACGACCACCGACACTCGATGAGTGGGAGAAGTATGAACCACACCACAGAGCCAGAATGTCATTCAGACCGGGACTGACCGGGCTGTGGCAGGTGAGTGGCAGAAGCAATATCACGGACTTTGAAGAAGTTGTGAGGTTGGATACCCAGTATATTGGGGAGTGGAGTGTGAAGAATGATATAAGAATTATTTTTCAAACTATTATAAGAGTGATGAAGAATGATGGAGCAGTATAGGAAATTATGGAGGATGTTACCTATGGCGGAGAAAAAGAAAATATTATACATAGTCGAAGCTATGGGCGGAGGCGTTTTTACTTATATCGTTGACCTTGCCAATGAGCTTGTCAATTCTTATGACATGTATATTGCATATGCGGTGCGAAAACAGACACCACAGAACTATAAAGACTATTTCGATAAAAGGATTCATTTGATTGAAGTCAAAAACTTTGGACGGGTAATTGATCCGGCGAAAGATATCGCCGCATTTTTTGAAGTTAAAAAAATAGAGGCAAAAATCAAGCCTGATGTAATCCATCTACATAGTAGTAAAGCTGGTGCAATTGGTCGGGTTGCGTTCAATGGAAAAATCCCAATGTTCTATACCCCGCACGGTTATAGTTTTCTGATGGAAAATTATAAGCCGATGAAGCGTAGAATGTTTAAGGTGATTGAATCGGTGTGTGCAAAGCGAAATTGTACGACCATCAGTTGCAGCGTGGGTGAGCATCAAGAATCCCTGAAACTTACCAAACATGCTACTTATGTAAATAACGGCATTAACATGGCAGAACTTCAGGAGATTATTGATAAGACAGAAAAGGTTGAACATCCATTTACGGTTTATACACTGGGCAGAATCTGCTATCAGAAAAATCCGACACTGTTTAATGAGATTACCGAATCACTTCCAGATGTGAAATTTGTCTGGATTGGTGATGGTGAACTTCGAGACCAACTTACAAGCGAGAATATCGAAATCACGGGATGGGCTGACCGAAGCACTGCAATTAGATATGCAGTTAATGCAGATGTTTTTCTTTTACCAAGTAGATGGGAAGGACTTCCGATTTCTCTACTTGAATCCATGTATATGAAGAAAGCATGTGTGGTAAGTAATGTGATCGGTAATCGGGATGTTATCCATAATGGTGAGAATGGCTTTGTGTGTACGAAAGTGGAAGACTTCGTAAAGGCTATTGAAGAATGTCAGGGCGAAGTTGAAAAACTAACAGAACACGCATATCAGGATATTCTAAAGATGTATAACACAAAGGTGATGGCTGAACAATATAGTAAAAAATATGAAACAGCAATGAATAGATAAAAGACTTGGAGAGTATTGGAATGAAAAAAACAGCAATTGTGTCATGCTATTTCCAGCATAACTATGGAAGTATGCTACAGGCATATGCCACGCAGATGGCATTAGATAAACTGGGATATGAAAATGAAACCATAGATATTTTGGGTTTTAACGGAGAAATTAAAAAGGCAAAGTTGCTGTATTTTGCTAAGGCAAGTTTAACTTCAGATATTTTGCTGTCTAAACTTGGTATGGCAAGGAATGTATTGATTAAGAAATTTTCTAATAATCAGTATGCACAACTGTCTAAGGTTCGCGCAGAAAAATTTGATGAATTTAGCCGTAAACAGTTTAGGCTATCTCCAAAATATGATTCAAAGGCAGAGCTTGGACGTAAATGTAAAGATAACTATTCGAATGTACTTGTGGGAAGTGATCAGTTATGGCTTCCTGGAAACATTGCAGCGGATTATTACACACTTAACTTTGTTCCAGAGACAGTAAATTCGATTGCTTATGCAACAAGTTTTGGACAGTCAAGTTTGCCGAAGGATTCTACAAAAAAGGCAGAGGTGTTTTTAAAGAAAATAAAGCACATTGGTGTAAGAGAAGAATCGGGTCAAAAACTGGTGAAAGAAATTGCGAATCGCGATGTTCCAGTGGTTTGTGATCCGACATTGCTGTTTACAGGCGATGAATGGATGGCAATTCAACAGAAAGAGCCAATTGTAAAGGGAAAGTACATTCTGTGCTATTTTCTTGGCAACAATCCGCCTCATAGAGAATTTGCAAAACGCTTAAAAGAAGCTACAGGCTGCAAGATTATAGCACTAACACATTTGGATGAATTTGTAAAGAGCGATGAAGGTTATGCTGATGAAACGCCTTATGATATTGATCCGGCAGATTTTCTGAATCTAATTCGAAATGCGGAATATGTTTGCACGGATTCATTCCACTGCTCTGTATTTTCAATTCTTTATAATCGGCAGTTTTTTACATTCCGTCGGTATAACAGAAATACAAAACAGTCTACAAACAGTCGGTTAGATACACTGTTTCACATGGCAGGTATCACTGGCAGATTACTGATGGGAGAAGAAAATATAGCCGATTGTCTAAAGATAGAAACAGATTTTGAAAGCGTTCATAAAAAGTTAGAAGGAATCCGACAGAAGTCTTATGAATATCTTTTGACAGCATTAAAAGATGAAGGGAGTACAGATTTGTGATTGAAGTTAATAAAAAACAGGACTGTTGTGGCTGTACTGCCTGCGCAGCAATTTGTCCGAAAGATGCAATTGCTATGAAGGAAGATAATGAAGGATTTCTTTATCCGACTGTTGACAAAGAAACCTGCATTGATTGTGGTGCCTGTGAAAGAGTATGCCCAATCATTCATACTGCAAAGGAGAAACCTTTTGAACAAGCTGCATATATCGTACAGAATAAAGATCAAAAAATCTTAAGAGAAAGTACAGCTGGTGGAGCGTTTACGGCAATTGCTAAATATGTTTTGCACAATAATGGTGTTGTGTTTGGTGTGGAATTGGGCACCGACCTAATGGCTCATCATGTTGCAGTTGAAAAGGAAAACGATTTATATCGATTCCGTAATAGTAAATATGTCCAAAGTTCTGTGGGGGGGTACCCACCGACAGATTAAGTCCTTCTTAGAGCAAGGCAGATTCGTATGCTTTAGCGGAACACCGTGTCAGATAGAGGGACTAAAGAATTTTTTAAAGAAGGACTACGATAATCTGGTTACTGTTGATGTGGTCTGCAGAGCTGTACCTTCTCCTTTGATATTTCGTAAATATGTGGAATATCAGAAGAAAGTGCTTTCAGACAATATAAAGACAGTTCGTTTCCGCGATAAGCATTACGGATATAAATATTCAACGATGAATGTCATAACAGACAGAAATCATGGTAATTACCATCAGGGTGTTGAATCTGATCCGTGGCTAAGAGCATTTTTCTCTAATATTTGTGATCGACCATCGTGCCATTCGTGTCATTTCCGTAAGCAGTATCGTGTTAGTGATTTTACGATATGGGATTGCTTTAATGTTGGCAGGTTCTCAAAAGAACTGGATAATGACAAAGGGGCTACGAGAGTTTTGGTGCATACAAAAAAGGGAAGAGAAATCTTTAATGCAATTAAGGATGACTTCTCTTACGTTGAAATCGCACCAGAAGCCGCTATAGCTGGTGCAAAGGAAATGAAAGAATCTGTTGCATCGAATGGGAAGCGTGAGTCATTCTTCAAAGACGCAAATAGAATGAGCGGAGAAGAATTGTTTAATAAGTATTTCCCGGAGACCTTTAAGGTTAAAGTGGAACACTGCATCAGGTTGACCTGTTATAAACTAGGTATTTATAGCGCAGCAAAAAAACTATATGTCAGGCTAACGCATAAGTACTAAGTTTGCTATTCGTCTTGATTTCTGAATCTGTATTATGCGGAAAGGAAATCAGATGATTGAAATTAAGGATAAAAAAGATTGTGCTGGTTGTACGGCCTGTACAGAGATTTGTCCAAAGAAATGTATACAGATGAAACCGGATGAAGAAGGATTTCTGTACCCGGTTGTCGATAAAAATAGATGTGTAGAGTGTAATGCCTGCAACATGGTTTGTCCAATTCAAAATCCCATTACTGAAGAAGAAAAGCCACAAAAAGCTTATCTGGTTCAACACTGTGATGAAAAGGTGAGATTGGATAGTTCGGCAGGCGGTGCATTTACAGCCATAGCAACAGTTGTTCTTCAAAGGGGCGGAGTAGTATTTGGTGCAGCATACGATGAGAACTTTCATGTACAGCATACCTATGTAGAAGCTGTTAATGAATTAAAAAGATTCCGGAACAGCAAATATGTACAAAGCGATTTGGGAGATTCCTTCTGTTTGGTAAAAGATTTTCTCCAAAAAGATAGATGGGTCTGCTTTAGCGGAACACCATGCCAAATTGAGGGTTTATCAAAGTTTTTGAGAAAACCATATGAAAAGTTGATTTTAGTTGATGTGGTATGTCACGGTATCCCGTCGCCGCTGATATGGAGCAAATATCTGGAATGTCAAAAACAGACTTTTCCAAAACCAGACAACATCCGCTTCCGGGATAAGTTTTATGGATATAAATACTCCACAATGAGTATTATCCAAGATGGAAAGAACGTATACCATGCAGGATCGCAACTTGATCCAATGTTAAGAGCTTTCTTCTCAGACACATGTGATCGGCCTTCTTGTTATGAGTGTCCTTTCAAAAAAAGGTATCGTGTAAGCGACTTCACAATTTGGGATTGTTTTTCAGTATATGATTTCGATAAGAAATTGGATGATGACAAAGGTACGACCAGAGTTCTTTGTCACTCTCAAAAAGCGGCGAGCCTCATGCAAGAGGTAGTGGAGTACGCAAGGTGTGAAGAAGTTTCGGCGGATAAGTTAGTTGCAGGTGTAAAAGAAATGTTCGAATCTGTTCCAATGAACTCAAAGCGGACCGTATTTCTGGCTGATGCAGCAAAGATGTCGGGTAAAGAGCTGTTTGAAAAATACTATCCTGTCACGAACAAGGTAAAAGTAAAAACGGCCATTCGGAAGGCGCTTCTGATGACTGGAATCTATGGAACAATGAAGAAATGTTTAAATCGGGTGCGAGGTAGATAAAATGATAGAGCCATTTGTAAGTATTATTGTTCCGGTATATAAAGTACCGGAGCAATATTTAAGAAAGTGCATTGAAAGCACAATGACACAAACACTGAAAAACATTGAAATCCTGCTAGTGGACGATGGCTCACCGGATCAGTGTGGCAAGATTTGTGATGAGTACGCAGAAAAAGATAAGCGAATTCGGGTATTACATAAAAAAAATGGTGGACTCTCCTCGGCTAGGAATTACGGCTGTAAAGCTGCACAGGGCAAATGGATCATGTTTGTGGATGGTGACGACTGGATTGAGCCAGATATGTGCCAAACCATGTATAGTGCCGGAGATGAAAAACAGGTGCAGCTCGTTATGTGTGGCATTATGAAGGATTACGGTAAATCGGCTACGGAATATAAATTCTATCTGGAAGATGGAAAAGTATATAAGGGTCAGGAATGTAAATGGCTTCAGCAGCAGCTTTTGGTCTATAACGGTAATATTGCAGTTGCGTATTCAAAGCTGATTGACCGAAAACTGCTAATAAACAATCAGATTTTTCACGATGAAGTACTTCGTCAGGGCGCGGAAGGGCTAGAATTTAATCTTCGGCTATTTGAAAAATTGGAGAGTGCAATATTTATCAATAAGCCATTTTACCATTATATCTATAATGAAAACTCAATTTCTGCGTCACATAATGAAGCAAATCATGAGTTCGTAATTAGATGCTTTGAAAAAATCAAGGAGTTTATAGACACCTCTGATAATAAAGAAATGCTGAAACCGTGGTTTGATAATCGGTTACTGTATGTGATTGTAACTACAGCAATCAGTGGCTATTTTAATCCGACTAATACGGAACCGTATGCAGATAAAAAGCGGAAATATGCAGCATATCTAGGAAAGCCGATTGTAAAAGAGGCTTTAAAGACGAAGAATACAGTTGGAATCGGAAAGCAAAGAAAAATTGTATTGTTTTTTATTAAGCACCATATGTTCCTTGCATTGGACATGATGGGTAAAATGAGAAAGTGGCAGAAGGAGCATAGATAAAACGTGAAAACATCAGTAGTAATGACAACCTATAATGGTGAAAGATTTCTGCCTGAAATGTTAGAATCTTTACGAAATCAAACAAGAAAAATAGACGAGCTGTTGATTTTTGATGATGGATCAACCGATTCCACTGTTTGTTTGATAGAAAATTATATAGATAAATATGGATTAGAAAACTGGAAAATACGACAGAATGAAATAAACCTGGGATGGGAGAAAAATTTTGTGCAGGGTTTGAACCAGGCAAAGGGAGATGTCATTTTTCCATGTGATCAAGATGACATTTGGCATACAGACAAAATTGAGAAAATGACAAAAGCGTTTGAGGATAACTCGGATATATGGTTGCTTATTTCTGGATATCATGCTTTTAGTGAAAACGGCGGTAAGATGGCAATACAGCAAAAAGTTAGAACTGAGACAAATGAGTTGATTAGCAAGGTTATATTTGACGAAAAATATTATCAAATATTGCGACCAGGTTGCACAATGGCATTTAGAAAAGAACTTTTACCGTTGTTTATGATAAATTGGAAGCCGGGTACACCTCATGATGCTGTTTTATGGACAATTGCCAGCCTGTTAAGAAAACTGTATTTATATGATGAAACATTCATAGAGTATAGGCGACATGAAAGCAATGCATCGAGGAAAATATCACATGGCTATAAGTATAAAGTAAATGAAATTATAAGGACGAAGTGTATTAATGACTGGTATATTCAATCTAGTTATTTTAACCAAAAATATGAAGATGATATACAGAGATGTAATATCTGGTGTGATTATAGGTATAAGTTACTTGTAAAAAAGAAATTTGTATATTGGGTAAAGCTTTTTAAGTATAGAAATATATATTTGACAAGGAAAAAATATATTGGAGATATAGTATATTATTTCAAAAAATGATAAGAGATAGTCTATTTTGAAGAAATAAACAGGGATTATTTCTAATCAAAATTGCTACTTTACATAATTATATAAATATCTGATTTTTAGTAACATTAGGGAGGAAAAAATTTGGTTTGGATTTTAGCAATGTTATTGTGTATATTAACGATAATATCCTATAAGTTTTCAAAACGAGAGATATGTAATCCAGCTGTGTTATTTATTTCCCCATTCTTTTTAATGTCTATTATTGGAATAATTAACAAAGAAAAATGGGAACTTAATGACATGAAATTACTTACTACTATGGTACTCGTATTAGGTACATTGGCTTTTTTACTAGGATGTATATTTCAGTCTAAGATTAAAATTTCTCATGGAAAGGCTAATGAAGTTGAGCTAGATGTTAATAAGAATATTTCAAGAACTTATTTACTTGCATCATTGGTAATTGAATTAGTGGCCCTTGGTTCATATTCGTATTTATTGACAAAATGGGGACTAGGACATGGTGCAATAGGGTTGTCAGCTTCTGTCAATTTGGCTATGATGAATGGAAAATTTGGCATGGGAGAAACCTTTAATTTGCCATTCATGATTTCATCACTGGTTATTGGATCTAGAGCATTATGTTATATTTATTCAACTATTTTAGCAAAAAATATTGTATATAGAAGAAAAGGATACAATGTTCTTTTGGCTATAAATATCATTATACCGATTTTTATTAATTTGCTGGGAGGTTCTCGGGGTTCAGCGTTAGAACCCATTGTTGCTTTTGGTGTATCGATTCTTTTTTATTATTATAAAAGCTATGATTGGAATAGAAAACTAAAGACAAAGTATGTTCTAATAGGAATAGGTGCAGTCCTTTTATTGATATATATATTCTTTTCAATAAAAGGAATCCTAGGGCGTAACGAAATGGATTGGAGTAACTTTTATGATGATTTCTACCGTTATTTCGGCGCTCAAGAGAAAAACTTGGATTATTATTTAAGCAGAGAATTAGAACATTCAACTGTATTTGGCTATGCAACATTAACTTCGTTTTATAATATTTTTAATACATACTTAGGATTGCATATAAAGGATACAATTGAAACACTATCTTTTGTAGTTATAAAGGGTGTAAATCTTGGTAATGTGTATACTTGTTTTTATAATTATTACATAGATTTTGGGATTTTTGGAGTTTTTATTTTTAGTTTTGTTTCTGGATGGTGTTCACAATATTTGTATCGCAAGGCAAAATATTCATCGAACAAAATTATTGATAGTTGGCTAGTTATTTATAGCTATGCAGCATCATGCTTGGTTTTTTGTTTTTTTGGAAATCGATTTTATAATAATTTGCTGGGAGCAAGTTTCTTTAGAATGATTTTGTGGATATATATTATAAAAATATTTTTACTAAAAACAAACTTAAAAAGGTAAGGAAGGAAAAAATAGTATGTTTGGATATGTGTTAGTTACTTATAATAGATTGAATAAATTGAAAATTACGCTTTCTCATTATGATGATCAATTGGAAAGAGATGACATGTTAATTGTTGTAAATAATGGGTCGGATGATGGAACTAAGGAATATTTGTTTGATTGGGAAAAGCAGACAAATAGAAAATACAAAATGATATGTATTCATATGGAGCAGAATGATGGTGGTGCTTCAGGTTTTAAAATCGGTTTAGAGAAGGCTACGCAACTTGGAATTGATTGGTGTATGATAAGTGATGATGATGCTTACCTTGGAAACGGTTATATAAAAAAGTTGAAGGATTGTATATTTAAATTTGGAAACGATTATAGTGTATTTTGTTCAAAAGTTATTTATCCCAATAAACAAATACAATATTTGCATAGACGGTATTTAAAAAAAGGAATACTTGGAATTAAAGGAATAAGTGCTTCGGATAGTGACTATAGTAAATTTGTGTTTGACATAAATTTATTTTCTTTTGTAGGGGTTTGCATTAAAATGAGCGTGATTGAGGATGTAGGCTATCCGGATGAAAATTATTTTATTTGGTATGATGATACAGACCTATCTATAAGAATAAATCAGAAGTACAAAATAGGATGTTTTACAGATCTAGTAATGATCCATGATTGTGGCAATAATGGTGCAAATGGAATTGTTACATTTAAAGAGTATTATGGATATAGAAATAGATTATATACTTTAAAAAAATATTTTGATAAACGCTATTATATTTCATATTTGTTATTATTGCGTCTTAGATGTATTTCGAATAAAAGAAAGTGTCCTCAACGAGTTGAAATTATAGAGGATGCAATAAAAGGATTTTATAGAAATGAGAAAGGGAAAAATATAAAATATCTTCCTAATACATTTAAGAGAAAATGAAAGCGAAAAAATATATATTGACCGTATACACTGTAAGACACTAAACAAAATTATGTGAAAATTTAGTTATATAATTTACGAATTGAAAGTGCTTCGTGAGAGAAACTGCACAGTTTTTCTAAAATATTTTCTTACACTTGCAGGCTAGATAATTGATGAGACAATTATAAGCTATCAGATGATTTATCTATGTGGCTTTATGTCTATTCGGTTTGTACAAAATATATAAACATAAAATATTTTTGTAAATTTAATGGAAAATATTCGGTTAAATTATTTATGTGATTTTGTTTTAACCCCAAAATATCAGTTTATATAGAAAGGCTATTGTTTATATAATGAAACAAAAATCTTTAAAACTAAATATTATAATGAACATGTTATTAACGATGTCATCTTTTATTTTTCCTCTTATAACATTTCCTTATGTTTCACGAATTTTGTTACCTGAAGGAACTGGAAAGGTATCGTTTGCTACTTCGTTAATTTCATATTTTTCAATGTTTGCTCAATTGGGAATACCAACATATGGAATCAGAGCATGTGCAAAGGTTAGGGACAATAGAGAAGAACTAACTCGTACTGTTCAAGAATTGCTTATTATTAATTTAATTATGAGCGTGGTATTGTATATTGTATTTTTCGGTGCGATTTTACTGGTGCCTCGTTTACATAATGAGAGGAATCTTTATGTAATTGTGAGTTGTACAATTATACTTACTTCAATAGGCATGGAATGGCTATATAAGGCTTTAGAACAATACACCTATATAACTCTAAGGTCAGTATTGTTTAAGTTTATTGCTTTAATCATGATGTTTCTTTTGATTCATAAAAAATCGGATTACCTTTTATACGGTGGGATTTCAATTTTTGCAGCATCTGCATCAAATATATTTAATTTTATAAATGTCCATAGATTTATTGATTTAAGACCTGTTGGAAACTATAATTTTAAACGGCATTTAAAGCCGATTATAACTTTTTTTGCAATGGCATGTGCCACGACAATTTACACAAATCTTGACACAGTTATGCTCGGATTTATGAAGACTAATGTTGATGTGGGATATTATAATGCGGCTGTAAAAATTAAAAATATTTTAGTTTCGGTAGTTACTTCACTTGGGGCTGTTCTTTTGCCTAGAGCAACTTATTATGTGGAACATAACTTAATAGGTGATTTTTGGAGAATAACAAGAAAAGCATTGAATTTTGTAGCTTTAATAGCAACACCATTAATGATTTATTTTATATTATTCGCAAAAGAAGGAATTTATTTTTTGTCAGGTAGTGCTTATGCAGGGGCAGTTTTTCCAATGCAAATAATTATGCCAACATTGTTGTTTATAGGAATAACAAATGTTTTAGGAATACAGATATTAGTCCCAATTGGAAAAGAAAACGTAGTACTTTTTTCAGAAATAGCAGGTGCTGTTACTGATTTGATTATTAATTTGATACTAATTCCTCGATTCTCTTCAGCAGGTGCTGCAATAGGAACTTTAGTAGCAGAATTAGTTGTGCTATTGGTGCAATATTTTTCGCTCTATAAAAATGTAAACAAGGCATTTAAGAATATACATTATATGAGAATAATTGTGGCAATTATATTAGGTACAGTATGTTCTGTTTGGCTTAAAAACGCTAATTTGAATTCCTTTTTTACTCTGGTATTATCATCCGTTTTATTTTGGGGCGTGTATTGTGGATATCTTTTTATGAGAAAAGAATCTATGGTTACAGAAATTTGGAATATGTTAACATCTAAAGTGAAAGTGATTAAAAAAACGGATGCTAAGTAATGAATTGTATTAAGTAAAAACTGCACTTTTTCTGATAGATATGAGTGCTTGAAAAGTTAAGAAGTCTTTTGTCTAATAAAAGGAAGCAAAAAAATATGTATGATTATTTAGTAGTAGGCACTGGTCTTTACGGTGCCATCTTTGCCCATGAAGCAAAAACACATGGTAAGACTGTATTGGTTGTAGATAAACGTCCTAATATTGCAGGAAATATTTACACTGAGAATATCGAGGGCATCAATGTCCATAAGTACGGTGCGCATATTTTTCATACGAATAATAAAAAGGTATGGAACTATATTACGCAGTTTGCAGAGTTTAATCGTTTCACCAATTCGCCCGTTGCTAATTACAAAGGTGAACTCTACTCACTGCCTTTCAATATGTATACATTCAATAAAATGTGGGGTGTCGTGACACCAGAAGAAGCCGCTACCAAGATTGAGGAGCAGCGCAGGGAAATCATTGGTGAGCCGCAGAACCTTGAAGAACAGGCAATCTCTCTTGTGGGCCGTGATATTTATGAGAAACTTATTAAGGGCTACACTGAGAAGCAGTGGGGACGTGACTGTAAAGACCTTCCTTCTTTCATTATAAAACGTCTGCCTGTGCGCTTGACCTTTGATAATAACTATTTTAACGCATTGTATCAGGGTATCCCTGTTGGTGGTTATACCAAGATGATTGCCAACTTGTTGGATGGAATTGAGGTTCGACTGAATATCGATTATCTGGAACATAAATCTGAATTAGATACATTGGCAGACAAAGTGGTTTACACTGGCCCTATTGATGCCTACTTTGATTACAAATTGGGTACATTGGAATATCGTTCTGTCCGTTTTGAAACGGAGACTTTGGATAAACCGAATTTTCAGGGTAATGCAGCAGTGAACTATACCGACCGTGAAACTTCGTGGACACGCATTATTGAACATAAATGGTTTGAGTTCGGTAAAGATGAGAACGGTGATGATTTGCCAAAGACTATTATCAGCCGTGAATATAGCAGTGAATGGAAACCTGGTGATGAGCCGTATTATCCGGTAAACGATATTAAGAATGGTTTGTTGTATAGTGAGTATAAGAAATTAGCTGATGCAGAAGAAAAGGTGATTTTCGGTGGTCGTCTTGGTGAATATAAGTACTACGACATGGATCAAGTAATAGCGGCTGTGCTGGATAGATGTGAACATGAATTTTAATGAGGGGATTGAATTGTAAAAATGAATACAACATTACTTATCATGGCAGCCGGAATAGGAAGCCGATTTGGAACAGGAATAAAACAGTTGGAGCCGGTCGATGATGCAAAACATATCATTATGGACTACTCAATTCATGATGCGATTGAAGTTGGTTTCAATCATGTGGTCTTTATCATCCGTAAGGATATCGAGAAGGAGTTCAAAGAGGTCATTGGTGACCGCATTGCTTCTATCTGCTCCGCTCACAATGTAACTGTGGACTATGCTTTTCAGGATATCAACGATATTCCGGGAGAACTTCCGGCAGGCCGGACAAAGCCGTGGGGAACCGGTC
>ERZ772858.975-NODE-975-length-32894-cov-5.426962_pt1 | contig 32894 bp, 22 predicted proteins | sample MGYA00512136_ERZ772858 | MGnify/ENA primary metagenome ERZ772858 (study PRJEB29015, sample SAMEA2737726) | human gut metagenome | biome: human gut; feature: human-associated habitat; material: faeces | place: China | collected 2012 ...
TAGTCTTCCGTATGGAATTTAAGTTTCCGTGCGGAATTTACTTTTTCACTCAAGCCTTTTATTTCACATCATCTGTTCCTTTCAATACAACTGGAATGGTCATCAAAAGAATTTTTAAATCTAGCATTAATGAAAAATTTTCAATATACATCAAATCCCATTTTAATTTATCCAAAAATTCTGTGTGATAATCTCCATGAACCTGCGCATAACCAGTCAATCCAGCTCTCACTGTCGTTCGAAATGTAAATTCCGGAACTTTTTCCGCTATGTCCTCTATTAGTTCTGGTCTTTCTGGTCTAGGACCTACAAAACTCATCTCTCCTCTAAATATATTAATTAACTGTGGCAATTCATCCAGCTTATACTTTCTCAAAATATAACCTACACGAGTCATTCTTGGATCTCTATTTTGAGCCAACTGTGCCCCCGCAAATTTTTCAGCTCCAACAACCATGCTCCGAAACTTTATAATTTGAAACTTTTTCATTCCACGCGTGCATCTCGTCTGATAATAAAATACATTTTCTCCATCATCCAATTTTATGCATAATGCAATAATGCCAAATAATGGAGCTAATATAACAAGAAGTACACCTGAAAATAAAATATCAAAAAGTCTCTTTAAAGCAGCAGAAATTCCGCCTATTCGTCCTGCCTGCCTATAAAATATCGGTGTTTCTCCATCTTGTGCCAATCCTGCCGCTCTGAGCTCCATATCTGATAATTTTGTAGTAAAATAAACCGGTCTGTTTGTCTTAAAACAAATCTTTAATAAATCATTTCTCTTTTCTGCTGAAAGATCAAACAAATACACTTCATCATATTCCTTTATTTTTTGTTTGATAATTTCCATTGAGACTTTATCTACTGATATTAATTCTGCCTGTGGAATCGATGAAATATCTATTGTCTTCTCCTGATATAAATACAAACGCTTTCCCTTATAATTTTCAATAGTAATCCTCATTACTATTTCGCACATGATAATAATACTTAGTAATTGAAGTATAAGTAAAATCCCCAATCTAATCATATACGGTATGCAATTGTCTACATATACAGCGCACATAAATACACTCAAAATAAGATTAGTAGCTACACATTTTAAGATTAAGCTCAGCTCCTGCTCATACTTCACTTGTACATTTCTTCCATGATTATTACAAGTTATCGCAACTGTCAGCAAAAAATACCCAATAAATAATAATATTCCCTGTAACCTCTGCAAACTACTGTAAAAAAGTATTATGTATTCAACTGATAAAACACTTAAAATCACTGTTCTGGGCACTCTGCACCCATGCAATAAATTCTTTCTGGATTGTATCATTTAAATTTTCTTTCCTTTGAATATTCATCTATGGTGTTTCATTTAAAACAGCCTCTATCAGGCTCTTTGCCTGTGCGACATCATTATCATTTGGAATCATAACATATGCTGCTGAATTTGGTGCCGAGTAGGTTTTCTCACTTCCGCCACTTCCAGTAACCGAATAAATATCAACAGTCCACTCTGTGCCATCCATCAACTGATTAAAAACCAAATCTTTCAACAGTTCATCTGGTATATTCGTCCTATACATATCAGTAAGTTCATCCATAACTTCATTATAATTTTCAAGAAATTCTATTGAGCACACTTTTTTAATCAATGCCTGAAGCATCGCCATCTGGTTACGTCCTCTCTGATTATCACCTGATGCAAAGGCATGCCTTTCTCTTACAAAAGCCAATGCCTCTAATCCTGTCAAATGATTATATCCTTCTGTATAATGCTTAATTGGATCAACTGTAAAATCATACTCTGAATAAACATCTACGCCACCCAATGTATCAATAATAGCTTCAAATCCAGAAAAATTAACTCTAAGATAATAATCAATATCAATATCATACAGCTTTTCAAGTGTTCCAACCGAATTCTCAACACCATATAATCCAGCATGTGTAAGCTTGTCCTTTGCTCCATTACTAATTGGCATTTCAACAAAATAATCCCTCGGTGTATTAATCAGCTGTACATGTCGTGTCTCTGTATTGACTGCAGCTATAATATTTACATCACTTCTGCTTTTTGTATCTGTCCATCCCCAAACATCAATTCCGCTGAAATATAATACAAATGTTCCTAAATCTTTTTTCTCCTCATTTTCTGTCTCAAATATTTCTGTCTCTTGCTCTATTTTCTCACTTTCTTCTGTTTCCTCTACCAATGCATCTTCTTTTGTACTTACTGTGTTTACATTTTTCTTTCCACATCCAACAACTAAACTTGACATCAAGAAAATTGTAATTAAAAGCATTAATGATATTCTTCTTTTTAAATTCGTTTGATTTATTTTTTTCATTTGCGCCTCCAACAACGTACTATATAACAAATAGAGCATATCAGATAACTTATATCTAATATGCCTATTTATTTTTACTACTTTATTATATAATTTATAAACTGCTTTGTTTATTAGACTTTAATCCTCACATCATTAGGCAACTCTATTTTTCCTATAGCATCCAAAACATCAAAATCACTATTCCCATCATTTCCAGTTCCAACTATTTCTATTTTTTCTAAATATTTTTCACAAAAAATCTTTGTAAAATTTAATTTCTTCTCTTTTTGCTTCGCATATCGCTTCATTACATGCCAATTCCAAGCTTTGCACATTATAAAGATAATTACAATGTACCCAATAACAACTGTAGTATCACTCACAAATTCAAACCTCCCATTCATTCTCTTTTTATTTTTATTCTGTAATCAATAATATGGTTATATTATTCAACATAATTTGTCATATATTTTCTGAATACAAAATTAAATTCAAAAACAAAAGTTTTACAATAAAAAAATATTTCTTTTTTACAAAAATTTTCTTATAATCATATCCTTTTCAGGATTTAGTTCGTCAATTGCATTTTTCAACATTTTCTCATCTATAACCCCTAATTCAATTGCTCTATTTAAATACGCATTAACATATATCTTTGTTTTATCCATCATTGTATTTTTCGTTGACGAAGATTTGTGAATCAAAAAAATTAAACCAATTGACGTTATATTAAAAATTACATACATCAAAATAATTATTATATATACATTAGTTGTAATCTCTCTTTCATTCACAAATTGAATCAATTGTTTTATTGAAATTACCTCAAAAAACTTATATATCAAATATGAAGATATTGCGAGTATTGTATATTCCTCATTACTCATCTTCAAAATAACACTTTTTTCTTTTTTATCTGTATTTACAACACTTAATAAATTGTTTGATGTTTCCCAATTCATTTTTTTATATTTTTTTTGAAACGGATAATCATAAAATACTCTAATATATGCAGATAAAGAAACCATTTGTGTTAGATTCTCACCACTTTTAATAGCTAATGGAACAAAATAAAAAATTGGAATTAAAAAAATAAATGTTTGTAAACATTGAAAAACAACTGTTCCAAATGAGTCCAGCATAATAAATTTTTTTGTTAAAATTTCATTTGCAAATGTAAACCCAGCAGCCCATGAGGTAATAATTGCAACCAATGCCAATGCCTCTTGTGAATTCATAATTTTTATACGTTCAATTAATTCTGCCCGTATAGATGTATATTCTTCTATTGAAAATTCATTGTTTTTTTTTGACATTTTTTACATTTAATCAATGCTTTTCTATTAAAAACAATTGATTATTCTCCATTTTATGTTTCTATCTACTCTACAACACAATGTAATATATTCTCAGAATATGTTACCGTAAGCTTTTCTCCACCCCAATCAGTATTAGACAACTGATATGCGACTAGATAATAAATAATCTGTTTATAAGAATCTATCATAGAATCATTTATTGTGATATCAAATGTGTTCTCTCCATTATTCAAATGCTCCCTGATAGTGCTCACATACTGATCTGACCATTTTTTTATTTTACCAGTTTTAATAAAATAATTATCTTCTAAAGAATGTGCACTAATTCCATTAGATGAAGTAACTGAACTATGAATCTGATTCATCAATTCATCATTTAATCCAAAATATAAATGCTGAAGATCTACACTATTATCCTCATAACCAGCATCATCCCAAGTTGTATCAATATGATACCAATTACCATCTAATTGAACACCTGTCCATACATGACCATCTCCAGAAATTCTATCTGTTGCTATTCCAACCGAATTCAAAAGCATCACGTATGCTCTATGATATGCCTCACAGGTTCCTGATCCTCTGGCTAATGCTCCCTCAGGCGCACAATAAGAATAGCTGGAATCATAACGACAATTTTCAACCAGCCAGTCATTAAACCAAACTGCCTTCTCGAAATCCGTTGTGCACGTTTTCCCACACTGCGCTTTTAAATCCGCTACCACATTTTCTACTGTCGGATAACCTTTATCATCAATTACAAGTTTTATGCCATATAAACCTGTGTTAAACCATACATACGGAGACACCCCTGTATCCATGATTGCAAAACGAATATAGTATGTTCCAGAAGCATAAAATGTGAAATCAAAGCTATCTTTCGAAAAAAACTTTCCATTAGAACCATAACTTGTATCATAAACAATTGTTCCATCTTCTGTTGTCAGACTGTATAAAGCATATTGTACCTTGTCTGTAGTTCCCTCTGAAGACAACTTGAAAGTCGTAGGCACTCCACATGTTATGTTCTCCGGATACTGCACCTTGAAGGTCACGTTGCCGCTTGTCTTAGAAAATGTTGTCTGTGGAATTTCAACAGAAAGCTTTTTATAGGTAATTGATTTATTTGTATCATAGGATGCACTTACCACGCTACCATTTATTGCCCTTACTGTATAATAGTACGTCACTCCGTCCTCGGCTGTGGTATCCGTGTAGCTGCTTCCTGTTGCGCTGTTTGTCAGAACCTTCCATTTGCCGTTTTCCGCTCTTCTTCCTACCCGGTAGTTCTCTGCATTTGCCACCTCTTTCCAATTTATCTGTACGCCATTACCTATATTTACAAATTTCCCTAATACAACATTGTCCAGTGTCACATTCGCATTCCACTGTGCATACAAAACAATATTACTCTTTGGACTGGAAATCTCGTCTCCCGGCTTATAGCCTGTTCCACTTCCATCCGCTTTTGTATTCCATCCGCTGAAGCTGTATCCATCTTTCGCATAAGTGCATTCTTCTGCAACTGCGGTTGTATTTACCGGATATGTTTTTCTAATACTGTCTCCGGTACCTCCATTCGGATTATACTTGATTGTATATACATTTCCATCGCTTATCACGCCGCAATAATGCTGCATATTTTCTTCTATATCTGACAATGCCTGATAACCGGTCGTCACATTTTGCACTTTATTATTACTGTCAATGTAAACGATCACAGGAAAAGATATATGCGTTGCAGAAGTATTCATATGAACATAACTCCACATCTGGTTCTGAGCTATCGGAGAATCCTCAACATTCTTATACGCAAAACAAATATCATCATTGCCATATGTATTTTTAAACGCCGTAACATCATCAACAGAAGTTGTATTAACAGCAACTGCTACAATATCTGCACCAGTATATGTATTCTTTGAAATTTCTCCAATGGTTGCCTGAGAATAGCCACATTGTGTACTAAAGTAAATCAAAATTTTCGGTTTTGAGAAAGAAACAGTTGCAACCGTTGTACCGTCAAGTGCCACATTATCATATTGTGGATTATCAAGATTTAATGAATCATTGAAAGTTTTTTCATAATATGAATTTAGCGCCATAGGATATGCATCGTTAAATTCTTCTGTCGTATATTCTGCACTCCTTGTATGATCAGCAGAGAAATCTTTTTCACTTTTCAACAGATATTGATCGAGTGTCTGTGCATCCTGACCATCCCATGTTGAATCTACAGCGTAATATACATCTCCTACTTTAACAATATTCCATGCATGTGAACCACCATTTGCGGTTCCGGAGATAATCCGGACGGACAGTCCAGCTTCTTTACACATCCGGTAAAACAGCACTGCATAGCCATTGCAGACTGCCTTTCCATTGCACAATGCACCATATGCTGTGTATTTTACTGTATTACTGCTGTCACTTAATCCATCATAATCATAATCCACATGGTCACAGATATAGTTATGGATAGCAACAACCTTCTCTGCTTCTGTTTTTCCATCTAAATTCAATGATGCTAACGCACTTGTCACAGCACTTGTCAACTGTTTCTCCTGCTCTGCAGTTGTGTAATAATTCATATAATACGTATAAGTTACTCTTGCAGCACCTGAATAGCTTGTCGTACTAACGCTGTATCCAACTCCTCCATACTTAAGGGCATCCCCTTCCTGTCCTGTGCAGGCTTCCGTATATTTCTGTGCTGATGTCATCGCATTGATTGGTCCGACCTTATTATTTATCTCAACCGGTACACTGACCGTTATCTGACTATTTCTTACAACAACCTGTTCTTTTAGATACTGATATAACGCATCTTCTGTCTCAAGCTGCACCACATCATCCGAAAGTACAGACACCTCATCTGCTTTTGTCTGTGGTAATGTCTCTCCATCAGCTAAAATTACATAAGGTGCCACTTCTTCTACGGACACAACCGGCTCTTCTGACACACCAGTTTCTTCCTTATCAGCCTCTGCCAGAACTACACACTCTTCTCCCTCAGATACCTCACTTTGCGCAGGCTGCTCCGTATTCTCAGCCCACACTGACATCTGAGGAAATGATGTAAATAATAAAGATAAAACCAAACAACAAATGAACCATTTCTTTATGTTTTTACTCATACTCTTTCTCCCTCGTAGAAAAACTAATTTACATTTATCTCCAAATCAAACTTTTTCTCAATTGCTTTCAGATACTTTTCGTTATGACTCGCCGCAACAAGCATAGGTGCGTATGCGTCTCTGCCACTGATGTTGAACATATATGGAAAATCTTTGAAATGTTCCTTATAATCTGCAGCAAAGTCTAAAATTCCGTGTTGTATCTCCTTTATTCCTTCCTGATTTGCATCATACTTTCCAAATTGCAATGTGATATCTAAATCCGGCAGATACCTGTCTTCTGTCTTTTCCCTGCACGCATTTCCACTCTGGAATCCTGAAAACTGTGGTGTTGGAGATGACAGCAGCAATTCCCAGAATACATTGTAATCTTTATTTGGGTCATGTTTTTTCAAAAGATCTCTGTTATGGCTCTGAGAATACAAATAGGCAACCAACTTACCACTCTGTAAAAAAGGTTCTGACGCATCCGGCTCTGAATTATATATCGTATTCGTTCCTGCAATCAAACCAATAATTTCACAAGGTATATTCCATTCTTGCTCTACCAGATGTCGAAGTGCCATTGCTCCGCTTCCAGCCCATCCAATGTCAACCGCTACGGCTCTTTTGCATCCGGTTAAAATGTCCTCATAATATCTTTTTGCTGCCTTGTGCTGTTCTTTATATTTTTTTATAACACATTCCCATTTAGACTCAATAAATTTTCTCAGTTTCGATTGATTACTATCTGTAAGATACTCTGATACATCCAGTCCGACTAATTCTCTGTCAAGCTCCTGCAATTCCATTGCTTCAAGAATTTCAGCTATCTTATGCTGTTGATTTACCTTATGTTCAATAAATCTTCTAAAATAGTCATGCCTGTCATCCTCTGCCATTAACTTTGTAGCCGCTTTTCTCGACCAATACACATATTCCGTAGAATCTTCCTGATACAACTTATTATACACCTGTTTTATGATATCTCCATCCCTAGACAGAAAAAGAATTTTGTCAATCCCATTCTTTTTATAATAATCATGAATGAAGGTACAATAACCTAATACAAATAATCCCCCATATATATATCCGTATTCATATTCCATAGAATACGAATTGTTACCACAATACATGTGATTATTTACAATCCCCCGATACGCGGCTCCAACCATAAGACTCATATCATATGCCCGGTAAGCTTTCGAATGTTTATTTACATTTGGATAATAAAAAACTGCCAATCCTGCCTTTTTAGCATTTGTGATATCGCTGATCTCATTATCGCCAATATGAATTATTTTCTCTTTTTCAAAATCTTCCTTCACATATTCATATATAGTACCGTCTGACTTTCCAGCATTATATTCACTTGATATGTATAGCTTCTGAATACCTGAGTACCCATTTTGTGCAAGCAACTTTTCCAGAAAGGCTTCTGATAAGTACATATCAGAGGTTATGATGATAGTCTTTTTTCTACGCTGTAATTCCTTAAAAACCGTATGCATTACCGGATTTGCATAGCAAAATCTCTGCTCTAATTCCTCTTCAAGATTTCTTCCTTTCCTAGCCGGATAGCCAGTCTCGTACTCTATCCTGTTCCAGATTTCTTCCAGCGTGACCTCATAGCTTCCTGAAACAGCAAATTTATCCTGTCTGGCTTTCCACTCCTGCGCTATTCGAACCGATTTAAAATCTAATATCCCAATCTGTTCTGCCAGATAGTCAAATAAATCTGTTGGTGCAGAAAAAGGTCTAAAAATCAGAGTATCAAAAATATCGAATGATATAATGTCATAGTCCTTAACTGCCTGCAGAATATGTGTAGCTGAATATTCCGTAGCAAAAAGGGATTCCGGCACATCTGTCTTAAGGTTTTTCTGCTCATTTTCTCTCACTATTTTTATATAATCTAATGTCCAATCTTTCAATATATAATAGCGAACATTCAACCATAATAAAACAAAATAAGAATTTATCTTCGAAAAAGGGGTCTGTTTACAATGAACTTCCATATATCTTTCACGAATACCACTATGCTTATTAACTAATTCGTTATATATCTGCATACGTAAACTCATCTTGTAACTACCTCTTTCTTATTTAATGCTTCTTCTTTATTTTAAAAGTGACTCAGCTAAATTAAGTGCAGACCTGATTGTCACATCCATATCATAGTATTTGTATTCTCCCAATCTGCCACCAAAAATAACCTTCTCCTCTTTCTCGGACATTTTTTTGTATTCCTGATAAAGCTTATTATTCTTTTCATCATTTACCGGATAATAAGGTTCATCACCCGGCTTCCATTCCGAGCTGTACTCCTTACTGATCACTGTTTTTGGAAGATCATTTCCAGCTTCATCCTTTCCAAACTCAAACCATTTGTGTTCAATAATCCTTGTCCAAGGGGTTTCTCTATCCGTGTAATTTACAGCAGCATTTCCCTGAAAATTCGGAATATCTAAAATCTCGTTTTCAAACCGAACAGACCGGTATTCCAAATTTCCCAATGCATAATCAAAATATGCATCGATGGCACCTGTATAAATTATCCTGTCTGCCAACGCTTCGTATTTTTCTCTTTCCTTTAAAAAATCTACATTTAAACGCACTTCTATTCCATCCAGCATATTTTCAACCATTTTCGTATAGCCGCCTACCGGTATTCCCTGATACAGTGCATTGAAATAATTATTGTCAAAGGTCAGTCGAACCGGAAGCCTTTTTATAATAAATGCCGGTAATTCCTTACAATCTCTTCCCCACTGTTTTTCTGTATAACCCTTTACAAGCTTTTCATAGATATCTCTACCAACAAGGGAAATAGCCTGTTCTTCCAGATTCTTTGGTTCTCCTGTTATCTCGCTTTTCTGTTCCTCAATTTTCTCTGCTGCCTCTTCCGGTGTTACTACTCCCCACATTTTATTAAACGTGTACATATTAAACGGCATAGAATATAATTCCCCTTTGTAATTCGCAACCGGAGAATTTGTGAACCGGTTAAATGTAGCAAATTGCGTTATATAATTCCACACTCCAGTATCATTCGTATGAAATATGTGTGCTCCATATTTATGAAAATTAATGCCCTCTACTTTTTCTGTGTATATATTTCCTGCTATATTTGGTCTTTTATCAATTACTAAAACAGACTTCCCGTTTTTCTTAGCTTCGTGTGCAAATACAGCACCAAAAAGCCCAGCTCCAACTACTAAATAATCATACATCACTTTTTATCTCCTTTACATTTTATATTTTCTTCTATACTTATGCACCACAATTCTCCACAGCACAGAATTTTTCACTTTATATATCTTTGTTTTTTGCAATTTACTATGATTTCTTGCAGGATCTACCTTGTATAGCCACGGCAGACCTTTCAAATAATCATCCATTGCTTTTATGACATAATACTCAGATATAAAATCCTTATTAACATGATACAGTGATATCTTCTGCTTCCATTTGTCCAGCACTGCCTGTCTGTCCTCATCCAAGCCATATACTTCATTCACAAACAGCGGATTTCTGGTATCATAGTATAGCATAATTGGTGTCTGACGATGTTCAAATGTTTCATGCCAGACCTGTACACCTTTTATAATAATTGGCGGACGTCCGCATCTTAGTCCATACTCCACATCATCGCAATGAATGAAAAAAGGAAGCACATCATTTTCTCTGACAAATTCGTATGGAAAGCAGCAGAACCACCAGCCCCCATACTCAGCCCCACTGTTCCATTCAACATCCGGCTCTTTCTGTATCTCTTCTATGCTCTTATTCAAGCCCACATGACGGATGTTTCCTGCATTCCAGATTTCTGCCGCCGTATATTGTATCTGTCTGTTATCCATCCGGAACATCCTGCCAGCTACCGGTCTGTCCGCATTTTCTTTGTCAACCATCTGAAGGAAATCAAACAATTTGTAAAAACAGGATATATCAAATTCGACATCATCATCCATAAACACGACATGTGTAAAGTCTTTTTCCGCATTTCTGATTACTTCAATTCCATACTGATACCCACCTGATCCGCCTACATTTCCCCTCGGATTATGTATCAAATGAATAAATTCCGAATCAGACTCTTCCAATTCACACGCATTGTCTATAATATAGACTTGTAAAAATCCAAAATACCGGCTTTTCACATCGTTCCGGCAAAAAAGAGAGACCTCTATTTTATCTGTTATTTTTTTTATGTACTTTTCACGTTTATAGGTGCATATATTAACTGCAATAGACACTCTGTTCATTTTTTATTCCTGCATTATTGTCCTGAAATCCTCTGCCACTTCATTTCCAAGTAAAATACACGTCATTGTATAGGTTCTCTGCTCATTCATTAGTGCCGACAAATCTTTTCTTGCCCTGTCCAGATACTCCTTTTTATATTTATCCTGTATCTTTTCAAGTGCATACCTGTGCGTTTGCAATTTACACATCTGGTAATAATCTATTAACTGCTGATTTCCTGTTCTTCCTATCGACTGATCCAAATATGCAAATATATCAAAATGAACATATAACCGCTGGTCATTTGCTGCAACGTCCTGTCCTTCCCGCTCTAATCTGTAATAATATAAATTTTCCGGAAGCATCACAACGGATTTTGCAAATGCAAACGTTTCTACCTTAAACGGAAGATCATCAAATCTTTTAATATCCGTGTAAAAATGAATATTGTTCTGTCTTAAAAATTCTGTTCTGTAAATTCCTCTCCAGATTGCCACTCTGCTATAAGTCACTAATTCCTTAATCTTATTCGCATCATAGCATCCATCAATGTAAGGCTGTACTATATAATCTTCTGCATTTCTGCTTAAACCGGAATTTTCATAATATTCCTTATATCCACACAGACTAATATCAAAATTTCCTTCCATCGCTTTTCTAAGAAGTTTATGAAACATATTGATTTCGATAAAATCATCCGGGTCAATAAACCCTACATACCTGCCTCTTACCCTTTCCAGTCCCATCTGTCTTGCAGACGCACAACCGCCATTCTCTTTTTCAATCAATAAAATACGCTTGTCATTTCTGGCATATTTTCTTATAATATCAGCCGAGGCATCCTTTGATCCATCACTCACAAATAAAAACTCAACATAATCTGCTTTCCAGGCAGTAACACTTCTGATACACTGTTCTATATAGTTTTCAACATTATAAACCGGGAAAACAATACTCAGTTCCTTCTCATAGCTGTCCTTTTTCCAATCAAGCGATACAGGAGGTCTTTCTGCTCTCCATGTTTTTAAATGAATTTCCTTACAAGTATTTCTGCATTTCTCCCATATCTTATATGCACTTATCTGTCCCTCTTTGATAGAACCAACAATGTATGCCGGCTCATATTTTATCATTGCAAGAAGCTCATGACCACTGCAATTTACCGGATATAAGCCCCATTCTTCTTCCATTCCATCAAATTCATAATAGGATAAAAATGAAAGTTTCTCAGGCAATGTGATTATACCTCTCGCCTGGTCATTCCATAAACGTTCTTTTAAGACTAAAATATCCTTTTTGGTCCATGAAAACACCAAAGTACAATCCGACATATTTGTAAAGCTAAATATCTCCTCCAGTCGTTCGAATCCGCACTCACCAATTACAATAACCGCCTTACCAATATCCTGATGTAATGCACAAAACATTTCTAATTCTTCCATTTTAATTACCATGTCCTATCATTTTTTTCATCATCAATTTTAATGTGTACTTTAATCCGCTATCTTTTATACATTGAATTCCTCTGGTGAGAATATTTCCCTTTCTCGCACCATGAAGAAGCCAATAACGATACATATTGTTGCGCTCTTCATATAATGCAAGCTGTGCATATCTGTCACTTCTGATAAACTCCATGAACGCCTCTTTTTTATTTTTTTCCTGTGCGTCTTTCCACTTATAATCCAGGAAAGCGCTGATCTGCTCCTGTGAAAGTCTCAGAAAAACCTGATGCAGCCCCTCCAGCAGGGCATGAATATATTCTGTATTCGTCATATCCAGCATCCAAAAGGAATATTTACACATTAAATTAACAATCTGTGCTGTCTCTGCTCTGGAATAATCAGACCTATCCACTTCATCTAACACATCATGAAATACTTTTATAACATCCAGCCTTCCTGCTCCGGTTCCTGCTGTAATCTGTCCCGGCACGTTCGTCCGGTAAATAAAACCTGTCCCCGGCAGTGCAACTACATTTTCTGCACGGTGCAATAACTGTATATGAGGTCGTATATCTTCCCACTTCACGCCTTCCGGAAATGTAAAATGATTATCCTTAAGGAACCCAGTCCGGTAAATTTTACGATTCGCATTTACCTCCAGAGAATATACTTCCGGGCAATTATCAGTATTAATTACCTTAATGCTCTTGTTATCCTGCACCTCAAATATCTGTTCATATTCTGACTTGTCCATCCAATATTCAAGCATATGAGATGCCTCGTTATAACACTTTGGCAATGTAAATATGATATCCGGCTCAAAATCCAGTGACGTAATCAGTTGTTCAAATTTTTCTACAAATCTGATATCCTGCCAATCATCACTGTCAAGGAAACATACATACGGTGTATCAACATATGTAAGTCCTGTATTGCGTGCTGCCCCAAGACCTTTGTTCTCCTGATAGATATATTTAATTGAGTTATTCTTTTGGTATTCTTCACAAATCTTTCCCGTATCGTCAGTAGATCCATCGTTCACGATAATTATCTGATAATTTTTTACGCTTTGGTGCAAAATACTTGATAGACATTGTCTCAAATATTTAGATACGTTATATGCTGGAATAACAATCGTTAATTTATAATTTATTTCCACTAATTCTCACCTCCATACATTTGCATAGAACTAGGCAATTGCAAAACTTCATATAAATATCCTAACATTGTGAAAATTAATCAAAAGCACCAAAGACACGCTTTCGTTGCCTATCACTCGTAACGGTACTAAGATTTCAGCTTTTGATGTTATTTAAGAACCGCTGGTGACTGAAGCGTCTTTTTTGTTTTGGTTATTTTTTACAAACCAATTAGATTTTCTATGAATTTCACAAGTCACCAACCACCAGTTCAACTGGTGGTTTGATATCAGCCCTCAAAAGGGCTTTCTTACTGCTCGCCCCAAAGGGCGATATCGCAAGCACTTTTACTGATCCGCTATAAAGCGGTACTTCTTGAGTCTTCTTTTCTCGATTCTTCTGCTTGCTCTTTTATATACTTCTGTACTGCTTCATCTGTGATATTACCAATTGTTTCTACATAATATCCTCGTGTGCCCTAAATGCTTTGTCCCATTTGTTTTGCAATTCTGGACTTATTATTTTTCTCACATCATTTTTCATATTTCCGTATAAAATTTTTTTCTGTATTTTAAAATATATACTATACGATATTGGCATTTCCATTTTGTGTGTGATAAACTTTTATTGTCCATACGAACCACCTCCTGTGTTTAAGTTTGGCTTACGACACCATTCTTAATATAGCACAGGAGGTTTTTTATTGACATCCTCACCGTTTCCAACTATTCCATTCTTCCCAGCATAGCTGGGGGATTAGACTTTTCATTTAAAATAACCTCTAAAGAGAAATACCCTTTAAAGAAAAACCACTTAATCTTACATTTCCATCATCACTAACACACCTTACGCTATAAATATATTTATTTCCAGAATTTGTATGCTTATCTATATAATTTGTTTCCTTAGTAATGCCTAATTTTTCCCATTTTTTTCCTTCAATTTTCCTTATGACAAGATAACTAATATTTTCAGCTACCTTGTTCCAATATATTTCCACATCATTATTCTTTTCTTGCTTTATACTCACAAGCTTAGGTGTAGAAAATTGATATTTTATATATGAAGTTCCACTCAAAAAACAATAGTAATCACATTCTTTATAAATATTTGTTTTTACTTTTTGCTTACGAAAATAGCATACTTTAATATGGACTTCTTTATTTTGATAAACATTTGGAATGTAAACCGCTGTAATATCGATATTCTCTATTCGAACAAGTTCCTCAACATTTTCATCTGCATAACGTTTTATAATATATCCGTCTGCATTTATGTCCTTCTCCCATTCCAAAAAAAATTTCTGCTGTTTTACCATGTTTTTTCCTCGCATTACATTATTGTAGCATTATAATTTAAGATACAATGGTTAAATGGTCATAACTCTTATCCTGTTTGCGGGATAAGAGTTATGGCTTATTTTCCTGCTCACACATGCGAAAGCAGTGATTTTCTTGAAAAATCGCTATTTTCCAAATATACGTTTAATACAGAAATTGTGTGGCAACGAAACAATTCGTGTATCAAATTAGGAGCAAAATACATTTTGACCCTCATTTGATGGTTAAATAATTTTTTATTTCTGTTTTTCACAAATTGATAAAGTTGCATCTTTATACTCTTCAAATTCTTTTTTTGCTCTTTCAATTTCATTTTTTGCTATTAAATATGATTCAGTACCAATCAATAATGATTGCGGCAACTCTTCTTGATTAACAACATTAATAAGTTGTTGAACAGCAATGTCCTTACGATTTGGAATATTATTTATCTCTGGTGTGTACCTACCTAATCCTTGATATTCAGGTATCTGTGTATCAATAACTGGATTATGAACCATAATTCCAGTTTTCATACAAACCAACTCAACAGCCATAAAACGTGCAAATCTATGGCATTCGGCTTTTAACGTACGAGTTAATCCCTCCAACCCTGCTTTAGCTGCTGAATAAGTTGATACTCTCGCTCTTGGTTGAATCGCTGCAATTGAAACCAAATTGACAACAGTGCCATTATGGCTTTGACGCATATATGGCAATGCTGCTTTTATCATATATTGTGGTAGAATATAATTTGTATAAAACACATTACGCATAATATCCTCTTTGCATTCCTCAAAACTACACCAGCAATTACATGTTGCATTATTAACCAAAACATCTATCGATCCCATTTTATGAACCGCTGCCTTAACAACTTTTGCACATTCTTCTGCACTGTCTAACGGTGATTCTATAACATAAATTTCTTTTGGGAATGTTTTCATTTTTGAAATATCTCTACTAGTTACCGTAACCGAATATCCCAGTTCGTTCAATCTTAATGCTAATATTTTTCCAACACCACCACTTGCACCAGTTATTAACCAATTTTGGATCTTTAAATCTGGATTTCTTGGTTTTACAATATCTTCAAGCTTAATACTATCTTTTTTATTTTCGTCTGTTGTAATTGATATTGGCTTATATTTTTCAACCTCATCTTCAAAAAAAGATATTGCCTTAGGAAACTGCTGATATGCATCCCATCCTAATATTAAATCTCTTGGCATTTCTTTCTTATTTGCAATCTTTATTACTGCTTCTACTGCTCTATCCAATTTGTTACTATACCCTTTCTTATAAGGGAATAAAGGTGGCAACTGTTTGTATTCGTCCAGTTTCGAATGAATTACAGTTTGTCGCTTATTTAATCCAGTATTTAAACCTCCAAATTCAATAGCTGTTACTCTCATAAACTTTTGGCATTCAAATTTCAAACTCTTCGTTAATGATTCAACCGCAAATTTAGATGCAACGTAATATGAGCCGTAATTTCTTTGCCTAAAGCCACTCGCACTAGAAATATTAATCATTGTTCCATTCTTATTTTTTCTCATGTGAGGAATTATTGCCTTAGCCATATTGGAAACTCCCCAATAATTTGTTTCAATTATTGAATCAGCTATTTCATTTGGTGTCTCTTCAAATGTAGATATATGCGACAATCCCGCATTATTAACTAAAACATCCACTGTTCCCATTTGCTCTTCTGCTTTATTTACAGCTTCTCTACACGACTCCAAACTTCTTACATCTAATTGGATTTTTATTACTTCATCTGGCAATTGTTCTAACTTAGTAATATCTCTGGAGGTAGCAGCAACTTTATACCCTAATTCGATCAATCGCAAAACCAATGCTTTACCTAACCCAGAACTTCCACCTGTAACTAACCAATTTTGTATTTTTTTTCTTTCTATTTTTTCATCTGGATATTCAAAATTTTCAATCTCTCGATGTTGATTTGCAGAATTTTCATTTTTTTTATGTACATCTGCTGTATTATTATCAGCAGATGTTTTCATAAAATACTCATCTCGTCCGCATTTCTTTATATCTTCCGTCACAATGTCTCTAGCCCATGCGCAATCTCTTCTAACAATTTTTGCAGGATTTCCTCCGATGGAGCAATTATTAGGGAATTGACCTTTTACCACACTTTTGGCACCTACAATGCTTCCATTTCCAATATTCGTTCCGTGCATAATAAATGCACCCTTTCCAACCCATACATGCTCTCCGATTATAATTGCATTGCGATGTGACGGCTGTTTTTCTAACGCAGAATTAATATTTTTTCCGGTCGAAACATCAAAAATTGTATGTCCATCCCCAGCCCATAAATCTATATCATGTGAGAACATGCTGTCTCTTCCAATGATAATTTTTTTGCCTGCATTTGCATGAAGTTCAAGATTTGTTTCAAATGTACACTCTTCATTAATCAAAATCTGACCTGCACTAAGTATTCTATAAAGAGCATTGGTTAATCTACATCCTCTTCGAATAATAACTTCAGACTTTCCACTATATGATTTTGTAATAAAACGATTCTCGCCATTAAATCTGCATTCTTTTTCTATTTCAATATATGTACCAGCTAATAAATCAAATGACATATTGGAGCTTCCTGTTACTTTATCTCCAATAATAATATGATTATTGCATCCCCGAAACACTATTTTTTTTATTATTCCGGTATAACCTTCAATCGTATTACCATATGCATCCGAATATCTTCCCTTTGACAAATCAAACTCATTTATGACAATTGGTTTATGATACCTGCATATAAAATCCTGAAGATTATTATAACCATACTGCTCTAGCAGTGCATAGGTATCTGCAGCATTTTTCGGATCAAACGCTACTATATAGAAGTCACTGCTTCCATCTTTTATCTTAGAAACCGGGAAAACTTTTTCATTATCCACTTTTGTTTCTGACTTTGCAATTGAAAAAGCAACCTCTAATCCAAAATATTTTTTTAATATTTCTTCAAATTTGCGGGATTGTATCCATGTAACAATTTTTCTTCCATTGCTATACCTTGCCGCCGCCTCTGCAAGATAATAATATTCATGATAATTTTCCGGTAATTTTTTGTCCAGTTCCTGCTTGTAATATTTGTAAATCTGATTATAATAACATCCTTTTGTTAAGGATGTAAAATCCATTCTGTCAAAATACTCAAAAAATTCTTCCCTGTTTTTATGAAGACGATACGGTCCTTTTATAATATGGTTTCCTCGGATTGCGACCTCCAAAGGTTCTTCCTTTACCTTTTTCATGCCAGACTTTAATTTTTCAAAAAATTCTTCTGCTTTTTTATTATTTACCAAAACAACAGATGTACCCTTTAAGTCAGACATTTCTTCATCATATTTTGGAATGCCCCAAAAATCTCCTATTGTTAAATCTCCCTGTCTCGGCAATTTATTAGATACACATTTTCCACAAGTTGTATTTTTCGAAATAGATTTTAAATATGCTATAAAATACATATCAGACTCTAAAGGCTTCTGATACGTTGTTCCATCTGTAAAGTACGCATTGATTCCAGCATGCCATCCCCACGGCGTCTTTTGTTTAAATTCTAATCTATTTAATTTCTTCGCTCCTAATACATCATTATGATATTTTTCAAATACTTTTGAAGATGTAATTCCATGGCACAATAAATCAATTGTATAAAGATTTGCATACTCCTGTCCTAAATAAGAATATAAACCTGCAACCTGACAAGGCATTCCAGTAAATAACACCATCTTGCCATCCTTTAACAATTTTTTTATTTCAGGGTACACTTTAGCCGCGTAACTCTGCATATATTTTGAACCGCGTAATCGCCACAAATCTCCTATATTGTTTATGATAATATGTTCTACTTTATAATCCTGCTCGTATGCAGCTCCAGCAACGTATCCTCCCTGCTCAATTACATACTTTGCAGCTACTGTGAACATTCCTCCTGAGGAACTTATTTCTCTTATTTCATCTGACGCCATCATTGCATAACATTTCGGTTTTGCTTCATTTTTATACACCGGATTTTCCGATGTACATTTTTTCAAACATATGCCACATTTCACACATTTTTCGCTGTCAATCTCCGGAACCAGAAATCCCTCATTGTTATATTTAAGATTTATGGCATCTTTCGGACATACCTCCTGACATGCCCCACATCCTGAACAATTTTTCTCATCTACAACTTTATTTACCGTCCGGCTATTATATAGTGCCTTGTCTAAATGATTTTTTAACCAGGCAATTGATTCTTTTCTTTTTTCCAAAATAACTTCATTTACAGAAGTATAATCAATATTGACATTAAACCCTGCTTCATTAAATTTGCTAACAAAATCCTCCGGTTTTTCAATCATTCTGTCAAGTAATCCAAGTTCTCCCAACAGAAATGGGAAACGTGCCCCTCCGCGTCCCACATTTTTCATTACTACAAACGGTTTTTGGAAAATAATTGAAAAACAAGTTCCATGAAAGGAATCGGTTAACACATATTGAGAATTTTTGTATAAATATAACCACTCATTCACTGTTGGATCAAGTTCATAAGAAACCAGTTCTGAGGAGATTTTTAACCTTTCTTTAAAACTTTCTTTATCCCCACTCTCATTAAATACAACAATTACTTTTTTCTGAGTTTCTTCCGCTATTTTCTGAATACTTGCTCCAATTTTTTCATTTGGATCCAGTATATATGCAAATATGTAGTCTCCCTCAACTTTAAAATCCGATGCCTCTGCAATGAGTTCATTATATTTCTCAACTGGGCATAAAAAAACTGGATCTGACAATAATTCTGCCGAAATGCCAAATTCATCCTTGCATATTCTCTGAGAAAAATCGTCTCTAACAGATATACCATCAAAACGATGTAAATTACGATCTGTTCTTATCTTTTCATCCTCTGGTCCAATATATTTATCCTTTCCAAAGGATGTTGCATATGCAATTTTCACTTTATCGTCTGCGACAAAATCAAAAAAATAGGATTGTCCATAAGGACGGCTTAAGTTATAGTTCCACATCTGGTCAGAACCTAAAACAAACGCTGAAAAGTTATTATTCAACTCTGACAATCTATTAATCGGTAATAAAGGGGTCACCTCGTATCTATCCCTTGCAAATTTTAATGGGTGAGATCTATTAAGTGCATCAATATCGATTTCTCTCCCCAGTGGATTTCTTATCATTGCATACGTGTAATTCAAGCTTTCCAGCACACGTGTCAATGCATAATAAGTAATAATACTTCCATAATTATTTCCATACCACAAACCATATACTGCTACATCATATTTATCTTTCATATCATTTATCTCCTTATCGCAAGTAACCATCCCAGAAATCAACTCCGGTAATTTGTTTCTTTGCATTTTTATAAGCTTCAGTAACTTTTTCCATATTCTTATTATAATTTCTTCTTATTTCCCGATATCTCTTCATTAACCTGAGATACTCGCTTCTTGAGCGGTATCTTAAAACTCCAGTCTGATTATGAGGGTTCACTGCCAGTACTACATCATGTCTGTACTGTTTCTCCGGTATGTCAAACCAATCATATGCTACAACTGCCGGCTCATGGTTCATCATGAATTTCGGTAACAGTTGCCAGTTATGTGTCTTAAAATAGCGTTTCAATTTTCGCTTTGAGAACAATTTTCCCTCATAGAATTTATAAATCTTATCATAATCAACGTAGATATCTGCGAAATTCTGCCGTATATCAACCAATGGTTTTACCCTTGAAGTCTGCTGTTTCATAATTGTTTCGCCTTCCGGCTTCATGAGAAACTCCGGACCTTTCAGAAAATCATCCACTGCGTCAAGCAGCAAATCACATCCGACATAATTGTAACGGCTTATCTCCCTGTCAAATATATCTTTTATTCGTTTCAAATAATCTACTTCAGGAGTTACACCACTTGTCGCCTGAATAATCAGACTGTTTCTATGTACCTGATAAAATTCCATCGGCATATTAAATTTTGTGACAAATCCCATATGCCATATGCAGATGCCGTTCATCGTTATAAATTTAGCATGATTCGCAATGGAAAACTCTACATCATCTCCACGGATAAACAATGGCAGTGATAATCTGTCTAAGCTTAATTTGGTTCTCGGAATACAGCAATACCACCATCCTGCATAATTGTTTGGCTGGTCTTCGTATATTTTTTCATTTAATAAAACAGAAGTTGCCAAATGCATTTCCATGGATGGTTTTCTTGGTCCATAGGTTCCATCTTCACTGACAAAGCCTACGTCTTCATGCTGTACGTGCATTTTTTCATAATAGAGCATCGCACCGCTGATAAAATGATCTCTATATTCCGGCTTTAAGCAGCGTAACAGATTGTATGTTCTGATAATGCTCTCCGGCAAAATTTTTACATCATCATCCATGAGAAGCGCGTGAGTTGCATTAAATGTCTCGTCCCGAAGCGTTTCAATCATTCCACGGGTGTAACCACCGGAGCCTCCGACATTTGGATTCTGATAGATATGAATACGTTCCCCATTCCATTCTTCTGTGTTAAGAGTTCTTCCGTTATCAATTACCCTGACAAATATATGATCTGCGATTTCTTCATCCGAATAGATAATCTCATTTTCGATAAGTCTCAGATTACGGGTAATAAAATCTTCTTTTCTGAATGTAACCGTTACCAATGAGAGTTCCACTTCATTCATCTTATCTGTACTGATATCAGCCAGATAACTTCCCTCATAGATTGAAATATCTGAATATGCAAATACCTGAAATGATACCACTTGACTTTTTACATCAAAAGGAATCGGAATCAGTATTGTCTCTGTTTCATCACATTCATAATAGTTTTCCGATAATACCTCTTTTTCTATTATGTTGTTATTCATGTAATGTCCAAATAACTGTATTCCTAATGTTCCTTTAACCTTCAGTTGTAAATATGCATGGTCAATAGCCGTATATTTCTTCCATTTTTCCAAAGAAAAAGCATTAAAATATGTAAAGAATTCGGTTTGCTGATCTTTTTTCAGGCAATGTGCAGACTCATATATATTATGACTGAATCTGTCTCCTCTGTAAAACATATGCCAATGCTGAATTAATTCATTTTTTGGAAACAATATGTTCTGTAATTTCATCATTTTATCCATCGCTAACTCTCCCCTATTCCAGACATTTACCAAGCCACTCTTTTGAATGCTCTATGAAAGCCTTTAATTTATAATCTACAACTCCATATTTTATTGGTTTTTTATATAAATAGCTTTTTTCTTTCACATCATCTTCTACGAAGATAATCCGTTCTTCCAGTCCCAGCTGCTCTAAAGTAGAGATAACCTCCAACGATTTCTTTTTATTTCTCGATAAAATTGCAATAAAAGGCTTCTTATATACAATTGCGAGATGAACGATTGCATTCGAATCTGTTATCACTAATGAACTTTTTTGAATAAGCTCGATATAATTATCAATACAAAGCTCTTTAATATTATAATTGGCTACACGGTATCTTACTTTCTCTTCTGCCAGGCTCACTACTTTTTGTTTTTGTATATCCGGTTCCTCAATAAAGCTTGCTATGAATAATCCTTCTTCTTTCCCATTATCGGTATAACTGAATTTGTCACTTAACAAAATTGGATTGCATACACGCTCACAGGAAACATCAAATTCCATGTTTAAAATATTCAGGGTATTGTCATCCGCTACGGATATTGCATTGTATATTTTCATCATAAAATATGCCGCATTTTTTGGTCCTACCGAGTAATCACAATCTTCTCCAAAAGACGGAGCATATGCTATTTTCTTCAACTGCGGAATAATCTGTTGGAAAAAAGTATCTTCCACTTTCTCATCTTTACAAAGCCGCCATCTATTTGATGCCCCTGTGATAAACGCATAAAATGTTGAATAATATTCTTCCCTTGTCATCCTTAAATTCATCCCAGCCACCATACAGCAACGTTCCTTTAAGTATTGATACCCAAAAGATTTTTCATCCAAATACCTGTCATTCACCACACAGTCATATCCCAGTTCTTCTAAGGTTTTGTACAAGGCATATGTAGATAAAACCTGACCAAGATCATAAGAATTATTAATTGTGTCCAATAAAATATTCCTTTTTTTTCCCATTTTCATTTTCTCCTAATTATGTTGTGATCTATATGCAGCACACACAATGTCCGGATTACCAACCATTTGAAGTTTTCCTTTTTCAATCCAGACAACCTTTGTGCAGTTCTTTAAAATAGTGCCTATTCCATGAGATACCATCAAAACCGTACTTCCACCATGAATTAATTCCTGCACTCTGCTGAGACTCTTTTTTCTAAAGAATTCATCTCCAACAGAAAGGACTTCATCAAGAATCAATATCTCTGCTGCATCTCCGACAGTTGCAATTGCAAAGCCTAACCGGCTGACCATACCGCTTGAAAAATTCTTCACTTTTTCATCCATGAATCCATCCAGTTCAGCAAAGGAAACTATTTCATCATAATGTAAATCAATAAACTCCTTTGTATATCCGATGATTGCACCATTTAAATATACATTTTCTTTTGCAGACAATTCCATATCAAATCCTGCACCCAGTGTCAATAACTGGATTTTTTTCTTATCAACAACAACCTCACCACTTGAGGGATTTAAAGCACCGGATATTATTTTTAACAGAGTAGATTTTCCAGAGCCGTTTGTACCAATTATTCCGACAATCTCGCCCCGATAAATATCAAAGCTTACATGATCAAGAGCCTTTAGTGTACGATAATTTACCTGATGTTTTATTAATTGAATGATATACTCTTTAATTCCCGAAGTGCTTAATGTAGGTGTTTTATACACCATAGACACATCATCTACCTTAATAATTGGTTTTTCTGTCGTCATATCAGACTCATCATTCACATCTTCTGAACTGATTTCTTCACTGTCCTTTATATTGTTTTCAAGTTCCTCTTTGCTCAAATCCAGCAATTGAAGCTCGTCAGATTTTTTCTTTTTATCCTTGAAACTTTTCCTTTCTTGAAACGAAAAAAAGATTACAGCAAACAGCAATAGAAACCCAATAATGATACCTAAACCTATTTTCCAGACCCGAGTACCCGCTGTCGTATTCTCCGTTGTCATGAATACCTCTGTGTTACTTTCCTCAGTTTCAGTTTGTTCCTCACTGCTAATATCAGTTATGTTTTCCGTTGCTTCAATTACAGTTTCAGTAACTTGCTCCATAGGCGACTGTTCTTCTTCTACCTCTCCTACTGTATCCTCGCCTGACAAATTCACCTGAACATTCTGGAGATTTTCAATATCAAAATTCTCTCCCGTTTCTGTCAATGCCGTTGCACTCGTAATCTGAATATCTGCCATTCCGCCACTTAAGGCTTCAAATGTCAGCCATAGTTTCGTCTCATCTGATGATGTTGTTCCATCGAACGTCAATATTCCATTCTCTTCATCATTTTTTCCAAAGTCGCCTGCATATCTAAGTCTCTTCTCATCATATTTGATTTCAATATGATATTGTGATATTGCGGTATCTCCCCTGATATATATTCCAACCGGGAAATCTCCTCCGCTCTCTCCCTCATAACTCTCTGATCCAAATGTTACGGTTGCATTTGCAGCATATATCCTCATTGGAAGACATCCTATTAACATCAGAAATATAAGGCATGCTATATTTATTCTTATATGATTTCTTTTTTTGTGCATAAATTATATCCTCTGCATTACATCATTTTGTTTTTTATTGAATACGATCCATCCAATTATACAGCTCAGCACTGCCGCTATCGCCAATTTTATCCATGCTGTATAATAAGGTACTCTTCCATATACCATACACTCTCTTGCAATATAAATAGACATATATACCGGATTATAGCCGATTAAGGTCTGTAATTTTTCTGGAAGAGAAGTTACCGGATAGAAAATTGCTGTAAGATAAAGCAAAATTCTTAAAAATACACTATATAAATATTTGATATCTGCAAAGAATACATATAAAATGGATAATATATATCCAACCCCTGTTACAAACATCAGTGTTAAAAGAACATCTAACGGAAACAGCAGCATTGTCCACGATGGTTTTGTGCCAAACGCAAATAATATGATTATATATGGTACACACGAATATCCGAAATTAACCAATGCTGTGTACATTCTGGACAACACAAAGGTCTGTCTCGGCAGCTTCGCTTTTATAAGCAATGTTTTATTATCAACCAGTGCTGACATTGCATGATTGGTTCCGTCACTAAATAAAGTCCAAAAGATACTACCGGTCAAATAGTACAATGGGAAATTTTCAATTGATCTTTTAAACATATATGAGAAAACCATTGACATTACAATCATCATCAGCAACGGATTTAACACGCTCCATATGATTCCAAGATAACTTCTTGCATATTTTCTCTTTATTTCCCTAGATGTCAGCTCCTGAATTACGAAGAAATACTGTTTTCTATCCGAAAAATTTTCATTAAAAAGATCAAGCTGTCTTTTTACTTTTTTTCCTATTTTTCTCCGCTTTCTTACAAGCCAAAATGCCAATCCACCAATTATACATCCAAGAACAAGTATTAAAATGAAATATAAAACTAATTTGAAAAAATCAGATTTGCTTGTAGTTTCTTCATTTGCCTGTGTATTTTCCCACTTAACCAGTTCCCCTGTTGTCGTATATCTATAATAATCTCCGCTGCCATTTTGATTAATTGCATAGAAAACTGTATTATCCTGCATCTCTTCCATGGTGAGTCCATCCGGAATATTTTCACAAGCCCCTAATGACATGATGTAATACTTCTGGTCATTTGAAGTAATCTCACTGACAGGATAGAAATTAGCAGTCTGACTGTTGAATGCATAGATTGAGAAATTTTCATCACCATCCATGATCAGCATAACACGAACATTTCTTGCCTGATCACTAAAAAATGTCAAGGACTCTCCTGCATAGCTATCTGTCACTAATTTATAATCCCATAAATCAATCTGCGGGGTATAATCAGCAATATCCACTACATATAAAAGCTGATTCCCTTTTTTTATACTTCCAACAACTGGAACATCCGTCTCTAAACCATATGTATCAGATGATGTCTGTGTTTCCTCTTCATCCATGAGCTGCTCAAAAAATGATTTTTCTCCGGTATCTGTTCCATCTACATTTATAAGCAGTGTTTCCTGAGAACCCATTGCGTAGCTTTCTGCTTCTTCACCATTTGAATAGATTTTTGCACCTTTAACTTTTAATCCTGCATTTCCACCACCTATTGCTTTGAATGTAATATTGTCATAGGTTATTTCATTACCAAAACCAGTTCCCTCAAGCGTAATTACGCCATCTTCTTCTGCCTCAGCTCCTGATACATACTCCAAGCGTCCTGTATCATATTGAAGTTCAACTTTATAAACACCAATATTTCCATCTGCTTTAATTGTTACTTCTATCTCAAAGGTGTCATCCATATTTACTGAATAACTATCTTTCCCGAAAGAGACAACTGCGTCTGCAGCATAAACTTTTCCTCTGTCAGAAATGATTAATATAAAGGCAACAGCCATTATAAATAAAATTTCAACGATTTTATTCTTCTTTTTCATTTTGTAACTCATATATAATATTACTCTCTATTTTCTTTTTAATTGTTTACGCAAGAATACAAAATACTTATATATTCTGACATGTAAAGACTCCAACTGCGCTTTTCTGCCAGTGTCCTCACTTTTATTTTCTCTGAATTCAGCTTTTACAATGCTTCCCTCCAGCCAAGCACTTTCATATAATGTTGCTTTTCTCACACCAGATACAATCATCATTCTTCTCAAAAATCTTTGATTTCTTATCTGTTCCCATGTTAGCTCAGCCGCTGTTTTTTTGTAGTTGCCATCAATTACATCATCCGAAAAAAGATTATCACCATAAGCTTTTACCTCAACAATAGACGGTTCTGACATAAATAGATAAAATAATTTTTCTATTGTTCCAATATCTATTGTATTTTTTTCCTTTTCGAAAGATATTTGCGCCAACAACATTTGTAATGCCTCGATGTTTTTTTTCATTTGATCTGCATTTGGATTATGTGCATCATTCATAACTGGCGCATACCCATTTTCTACCTTATCATATGATTTGGTCATACCCTCCAGCGACGACACAATTGTTTCGAAAAGTGAATTGCTAAAGCAGCTTTTTCTCACTAATCCGCTCTCCGGTGAGAAATAATATGAATGAAATTTTTCATGAGAACTTCCAGTAGGATATTCATACATACCAAAATAGCACCCCTGCACCTCAATATCAGGATTCACACTTTTTACCAGTGCCTCAATGGAACATTGTAGTGTTCCGATCCAGCCACTATCCACAAGCAAATATTCGCTGTTATCACATAAACCTTCCTGTTTTAAATAACCAACCGTGTTTTCATATGCGTCAACCGAATGTCTTTGTATGTACATACGAATTAATTTGCTTTGTCTTATTTTTTCTCTGAGTTGAATCACTTGCTGATAATTTAATATGGTATCTTTTTCTTTGTTTAATTCCAACTCATTTAATATATTTTGACATTCCTCATCAGTCAATGCCGCTCTACGCAATATTTTCAAGGGTGTAACATCAATTCCACCAACGCAAATACTGTCGATGCTTTTCTCCATATTGAAATGATATCCCGGCAACCGCATAGAGAAACGTGACACATGCAAATATTTACACTCTATATTTAAGTGTTTTTGTTTAACGATTTCATTTGCAATCAAATACATCTGATAACCGTCTCTGCTTAAAAAATAAACTCTGCTTTTATGAAGCCTTACTGCTTCATCTAAAACCCACTCTGTAAAACCAACAAGTGCCGGAGCTATCACCATAAGATAAAGTTTATTATCGATCGGCATCTCTGCATTTTTCATTTTTAAATTCTGATAAAATGTTGTTTCTATCGCCCTTTTAATAATTGGTGTTGACTGCAGAATATCAAAATATTGTTGCTGTCTGAACTGATTTATACTATTACTCCCCATCTCCTGTACCTGTAGACTGTCCCTCTGAAGGATTTTCTGTTTCTGTTGGTGTTTTTTCATCCGCTGATGGTTTTTCTTCTGTTCCCGGTGTCTCCGTTGACGGCTTTTCTTCTGTTCCTGGTGTCTCCGTTGACGGCTTCTCTGTTGACGGTGTCTCTGTTGACGGCTTTTCTTCTGTTCCCGGTGTCTCTGTTGACGGCTTTTCTTCTGTTCCCGGTGTCTCCGTTGACGGCTTTTCTGTTGATGGCGTCTCCGTCGCTGGTGTCTCCGTTGATGGTTTCTCTGTTGATGGTTTCTCTGTTGATGGTGTCTGTTCCGTTTTCCCGCCTGTCGATGACTGATTAGTCTGCGACGACTGACCTGATCCACTCGATTGTGTTGTTGAATTTGACTGGCTGCTTTGTGTTGACTGTTTTGTGTTTGAGGTCTGCGCAGCCGGAGCTGTCTGAACCGTCTGATTTGCTGACGTATTTTGAGTTTCTTGCTGTGTCTTCTGAGTTGCCGTCTCGCCTACATCATCTGTCTTTTGTTTTTCAGTCCTTTTTTCTGCCTCGTTTCCATTGCTCTGCTTTACCTTATCAGCCTTAACGTATGCGACACGACCACTGTAGGCTATCTTGCACCACTTTTCATCATCAGATAATGCAATTACACTTATATTTTTTCCTTTTTTTAGATTTCCAACTACTGTTGCTTCTGTGTCAGGCTTACTATATACATCTGCATTAGCTGCAAGTTCACGTGTTTCTATTTCCTCATTTCCATCGGCTTCCTGCTCTTCAGTTGTAACTATTTCCTGCTCAGCCTCTGTTTCAAAAATTGTCATCTCTCCATCGTTATTCAAATTTATCATCTGTTCATATTCAGTAGATACCACTTTCTCAGTATCTGCTTTGCACGCTGTCAGCTGTATTGCCAAACTCAAAGCTATCAGTGCCATAACTGCTCTTTTCTTCATAATCTTTTTCTCCATTCCAATATCTATTTTGCTGTATTGATGATTCTTTACGTTTATACCATGCCAATAACCAATATGGAATCGCGCATGCTGCAATTGGCCGTAAAACATATATCCATCCCTTTGGGAATAAAATACCCAAGGCTTTAAAATTACGATATCTGCATTTTGCCTCATTCCATCTATGGCGAAAACTACGCTTTTTGTAGGAATCTTTATTTTCTCGATAAGCCAAAAGTTTATCCTGTATATTAGCACCCTTTAATCCTGCCCTGCGCAGCCTCATAAAGATCTCATAGTCTTCACAGCGAAGTGTCTCCTTGGACGCAACATATCCCTCATTTGTATCAAAAATAGATGCCCTGTACATAACTGTCGGATGTGCATATGGTGAAAATCTCAGATAATCCTGCTCTATAGGAAATTCCGGCATTTTACGTTCTCCCCATACTCCATTCTGATCAAACACATCAATATTGCAGCCAACCCATGAATACTCCTGATATTTGTCCAAAAACTTTTTTTGTTTCATTAATCTTTCCGAATATGAAATATCATCTGCATCCATTCTTGCAATATATTTTCCCTTTGCCTCATCTATACATGCATTCAACGAAAATGCCAATCCATGATTTTCATCCTGACCGATCAATTTAATTCTTTCATCCAGTCCTGCCACCTCCCTGAGTAGTGTTGCCGCCTCCGGGCATGAGCCATCATCATAAATAATAAACTCAAAATCTTCAAATGTCTGGTGTAAAATAGAATTTACCGCCTCCATTAAAATATCCTTATTCAATTCATTATAAACACCCATGATGACAGAAATCTCTGGCATAACTCCCCTTTCCAGCAACTATGAAATTCTTTTATCCATAGTTGAATAAATTCTTTCCATAGTTCTAACTGTTTCTTCTGTACTAAATTGAATTACTGACTCTCTGCAATAATCCGCTAGTTTTTTTCTATATTCAACATTTGAATAAACTTTATCGATAGCTGTCACAAATGCATCCTGATCAAATGCCTCGCATATCAATCCATTTTTATCATTCTGCAAATATTCTCTTGTTCCTCTGTTATCTGCAACAATGAGTGGCACTCCACATGCAAGCGCCTCTATTGCGGCAATCCCCAACCCCTCACGGATAGAAGGGAACGCAAATACATCAGCGGTCTGGAGTATTTCATTCATATCTGTTCTGAAGCCAATCAATTGCACCTGCTTCTCTAATTTTTTTTCATGAATCAGTTTTCGTAATTCATCTTCATCTGGTCCATTTCCGCATATAGTATAATATATATCTTTTTTGTTTTCCACTGCAATTGCTTCAATTATAATTTTTTGATTTTTATTTTTATTCAGTTCTGCAGCTGTAACGATATGAAAAGCATTATTCGGTATTCCCAATTCTATTCTTTTCATGGAAGCCATTTCTGGCATCGGGCGAAATTTATCCAAATCTACCCCTACACCATGTATTTGCTCAACTGTTCCATTTTTTTTTAATTTGAATCTGTCTTTTACACAACAATAATCTTCTTTATTGATGGTTATAAGTGTATCCGTCCACCGTGCCAGCAGCTTTTCAACTGGATAAAATAAAATCCAATTTAAAATTGGAGCACCTTTATAAAAATGAAGTCCATGCGCAGTGTATATAACATACGGATCTGCTTTACTGTAATGTGCGGCGATTCTTCCCGCAACGCCTCCCATCGGATTGTGACAATGTATCGCCGTTATATTTTCTTCATCAATAATTTTAATTAACTGCTTAATTGCCCTGCAATTCATTATAATCTGTGCCGGACTTTTCTCTATATCGATCTGATGCAGAATAATTCCCTGTTGTTTCAATTCTTTTTCATCAAAGGTATAAATCGGTTTTTTTAAATTTGATGCATAATGTATCTCATAACCCATGTTCTGCATAATTTCCACATCATTTTTTTCAAATTGTGGTAAAAATCCGCTAATCGTTGTTATGTATAATATTTTTTTCATCTATTCTTCATCCAACACACTTTCTATTAAGCTTTTAGCATTTTCTACATCCTGATCATTTGGAATCATAACATAGCATGTTGTTCCTGGCATAGAATATGTCGTTGTATGCTTTCCTGTTCCTGTTACTGTATAACTGTCAATTGTCCACGTAACATCATTAGATAACTTATATTTAACCAAATCGTATATCACATTAGATGGAATATCTGTCATAACACAATCAGCAACTTCATCTAATATTTCTCCATATTTTGCTAATATACTTGGAGATGTCATTTTATTTATAACTGCTTTTATCACTTCCATCTGATTAATACCCCGCTGAACATCCCCAGCAGCAAAGGCATGTCTCTCACGTGCAAATGCTAATGCTTCTAGTCCCGAAACATGATTGTATCCTACTGTATAATGTTTTATCGGATCAACAGTAAAATCATATTCCGAGTATACATCAATTCCTCCAAGCGTATCTATTATCGCCTCAAACCCACTAAAATTCATACGCACATAATAATCAATATTTATTCCGTATAAATTTTCTATTGCTGCCTCTGAACTTTCTACCCCATATAATCCAGCATGTGTCAATTTATCATTTGCCCCTTGATTTGGCAGATACACATAATAATCTCTCGGTGTATTAACAAGCTGGATATGTCCCGTTTTCATATTGACAATCGCAAGAATATTTACATCGCTTCGGCTTCTCGCATTCACAGCCCCCCACATATCAATTCCACTAATATATATTACAAAAGTATCTTCATCTGATGACAGAAAATATTTTTCTTCTGTACTGTCCACATCAGTAACATCTCCACGTACTTCAACCTGAATTTCTGCAGAATATGTATATAATTCCCTTATTCTATCTGAGAAATCTTCATATCCATCCTGATCAGATATGATATCAACATATGCACTATTCATAATAATTGCTCTTTCTGTTCCATTTAGTAATGCATCTGCCATAAACAAAATATTATTATATGCTTTATATTGAACTTCTGTTGCCACAGTACCATCAATTACTGACATAACCTGATCTGCTGCATTATCCGATTCTAAATATCCAACAGATGCCCCCTCTATATCTCTAAGTTCATTTGCATTATCATCTGAGCTGACAAATACCGACATCTGAACCACTTCAAGTCTTGAATCCTTTGCTACATTATTTAATGTCATGTCTAATTTTCCTATTGCAATTAATCCATACAGAAGACCTATTGTTATCAAAACAGATATTATTGCAAAAATAATTGCAGGAATGCTCTTTTTAGTCGAAAAAAAAGTTCCAATATTTAATATCAGAATTATAATTGTATATAATATCAAATATATTATTGGAACTACACCCATTGTAAATAATTTCACACCCAAAGCCACTGCTATGATTATTTGAAACGCAATTAGAATATAATCTATTTTTTTTATTATGCTTTGTTTTTTCTTATTTTCCTCTAACATTTCTCCACTCCACAAAAAACTAGCTTCAAATCTTATTTTTATTAAACTTATTTAATAATACACTTACACTTGTCTTATGTCAATTACGCAAACTGCCATATTTTTACATTTGTTTCTTCTATATTTATGCATTTTTATAAATTTTATTGGTTAGTTTTACTTATTTCCCATATGATTTTCTTATCCATTTGTTTTTCATAGTTTCTCGCTAAAATTTGTTTAAATCATCATTTATATTCATGTTTTAAACACCATTTATAATACACATCTCATTTGATTATGTCAACAGAAGAAACTTACAGTTTATTAACATACCTCTCTCATTTTTTATTCAGCTTCGCATTTAAAACGTATCTTGTACTTTCCTTTTAAACTCGCCTTTAAATTACGTTTCCATTGTGTTCTTTTTCTACGTTTTTTTCGCAAGAATATGATACAGAGAATCACACACAATAAGAAAC
>ERZ772858.977-NODE-977-length-32860-cov-7.013382_pt1 | contig 32860 bp, 27 predicted proteins | sample MGYA00512136_ERZ772858 | MGnify/ENA primary metagenome ERZ772858 (study PRJEB29015, sample SAMEA2737726) | human gut metagenome | biome: human gut; feature: human-associated habitat; material: faeces | place: China | collected 2012 ...
CGGGTCAAAGGCCTTGGGGATGATATAGTCGGCGCACAGCTCCTCAGGTGTGATGAGCGTCGAGAGCGCATGCGCGGCGGCGAGCTTCATAGGCTCGTTGATATCGGACGCGCGCACGTCGAACGCGCCGCGGAAGATGCCCGGGAAGGCCAGCACATTGTTGATCTGGTTCGGATAGTCGCTGCGGCCGGTGCTGACGACGGCCGCGCCCGCGGCCTTGGCCTCGTCGGGGAAGATCTCCGGCGTGGGGTTGGCGCAGGCAAAGACGATGGCATCGCGGTGCATGGTGCGCACCATGTCGCCGGTCAGCAAGCCGGGCTGCGACACGCCGATGAACACGTCCGCGTCACGGACGACGTCGGCCAGCGTGCCGGCCTGACGGCGGAGGTTTGTGACCTCGGCCATCTCGGTCTTGATCCAGTTCATGTTCTCCGGCCGGCCAGCGTAGATCGCGCCCATGCGGTCGCAGAGCGTCACGTCGCGCGCACCGGCGCGCAGCAGCAGCTTGCAGATGGAGATGGCGGCCGCGCCCGCGCCGGACAGGACGATCTTCACGTCCTCAAGGCGCTTGCCGACCACACGCAGCGCGTTCGTGAGACCCGCGAGCGTGATGATGGCCGTGCCGTGCTGGTCGTCGTGAAAGACCGGGATATCGCACAGCTGCTTGAGCTTGCGCTCGATCTCAAAGCAGCGCGGCGCGGAGATGTCCTCCAGATTGATGCCGCCGAAGCTGCCGGAGAGCAGGTACACCGTGCGCACGAACTCGTCCACATCCTTCGTGCGGATGCACAGCGGAAAAGCGTCCACGTCCGCAAACGCCTTGAACAGCACGCACTTGCCCTCCATGACGGGCATGCCCGCCTCGGGCCCGATGTCACCGAGGCCGAGCACGGCCGAACCGTCCGTGATGACGGCGCAGAGATTGTGCCGGCGCGTGAGCGTGTAGCTCTTATCGGGGTCGCGCTGGATCTCCAGACACGGCTGGGCCACGCCGGGCGTATACGCGAGCGACAGGTCGTCCTTTGTCGAGACCGGCACGCGAGTGTTGACTTCGATCTTGCCGCCCCACTGCTCGTGCAGCCGGAGCGATTCCTTTGCGTAATCCATGGTCAGGCCTCCTCCTGTTTCGGGTGCACCATATTCTCCGGCCGCACCCAGGCGTCAAACTCCTCGGCCGTGAGCAGGCCGAGCTCCACCGCCGCGGCCTTGAGCGTCTGACCGGTGGCATGGGCGTGCTTTGCGATCTTTGCCGCATTTTCATAGCCGATGTGCGGGTTGAGTGCCGTGACGAGCATGAGCGATGCGTCCAGATGCGCCTGAATGACGTCGTAATTCGGCCGGATGCCGCGCACGCAGTTGGCCTCGAACGAATCCATGGCGTCGGCAAGCAGACGTGCCGACTGCAGGAAGTTATAGATCGTCACCGGCAGGAACACATTGAGCTGGAAGTTGCCCTGCGACGCCGCGATGCCGATAGCCGTATCGTTGCCCATGACCTGCACGGCCACCATCGTGACGGCCTCGCACTGCGTGGGGTTGACCTTGCCGGGCATGATGGACGAGCCGGGCTCGTTGGCCGGGATGATGAGCTCGCCGATGCCGCAGCGCGGGCCGGAAGCGAGCCAGCGCACGTCGTTTGCGATCTTCATGAGGTCGGCCGCCAGCGCCTTGAGCGCGCCGTGGGCGAACACCATCTGGTCCTTGCTCGTGAGCGCGTGGAACTTGTTCGGCGCCGACAGGAAGGCGTAACCCAGCAGCTCGGAGATCTCCTCCGCCGCCAGGTCGCCGAACGCCGCCGGGGCGTTGAGCCCGGTGCCGACGGCCGTGCCGCCGAGGGCCAGCTCGCTCAACGCGCGGCAGGCCTGCACGATCATGTCGCGGTCGTGGCCGAGCATGGCGCTCCAGCCGCTGATCTCCTGCCCGAGCGTGAGCGGCACGGCGTCCTGCAGATGCGTGCGGCCGATCTTGACCACATCGCGGTACTCCGCGCTCAGGCGGTCGAGCGTTGCCGTCAGGCGGCCGATGGCCGGCAGCACCTGCTCCTCGAGCGCAACGCGCGCAGCCACGTGCATGGCCGTCGGAAACGTGTCGTTCGAGCTCTGCGAGCAGTTGACGTGGTCGTTCGGGTGCACGAGCGTCTCGCCCAGCAGCTCATTGGCACGGTGGGCAATGACCTCGTTGACATTCATATTCGTCTGCGTGCCGCTGCCGGTCTGCCAGACGGCAAGCGGGAAGTTGCCGTCGAGCGAGCCGTCGAGGATCTCGTGGCAGGCGGTCTCGATAGCGCCGGCGCGGCGGGCGTCGAGCACGCCGAGCTGCGCATTGGCGCGCGCCGCCGCGAGCTTCACGACCGCGAACGCGCGGATGACCTCCGGCGGGATCTTCTCGGTGCCGATGCGGAAATTTTCAAAGCTGCGCTGCGTCTGCGCGCCCCAGTAACGGTCGGCAGGCACACGCACCTCACCCATCGTATCATGCTCCAGACGGTATTCCATCCTGTAACCTCTTTTCGCAAAAATCTCAGATGCCGCTATTATACGCCCATCTGCCCGCGCACCGCAACCCCGGAAACGCGCAAAAACAGCGCCGTCCGATTGGATGGCGCTGTTTTTTATCAGCCCGCGCGGCGCAGCACCCAGAGACTCTGGATCTGTCCGGCGAGGGTGTCATAGTCCCAGCTCTTGCCTGAATTTGTGGTACTGTTCGGGTCGTTGAGCGTGATCTTGTCACCGTCGTGCCCGGTCAGGACGAGAAAGTGCCCGTCGGTCGTGAAGTCGCCGGGGCCGACGACCACGATGATCGGATTGCCGACGTCGAGATTGCGGTAGATGCGGTCCTTGTCCAGCGGGATCTGCGTCACGTCCAGGCCGAGCATCCGCCCGCCCTCGGAGATAAGCGCCCACTTGCTGCCGCTGCCGGGCACGTTGAACTGGTGCTGCTCGGCAAACTGGCACATCCAGAGCGGGTCCTTCGTCGTGTCGCCGGTGAGGTAGATCGTGGCCATGGACAGGCACGTCGGCCCGCAGCCGGCAAGGCCGATGATGCTCTCGTTATATGCGCGGTAGCCCCAGCGCTCGTCCCACTGCAGCAGCAGCGGCACGGTCTCCGAACCCGCAAGACCGCTGAGGTCGATCGTCGGGGTCAGGTCCTTCTTCTTCGGGTAGTCGCGCACGAAATCGCGCGCGTCCGGGTTGCGGGCATAGAGCTGCACGAGCGCATCCGGATAAGCGTCAAGCGAGACGTCGTTTTTCTCGGCATAGGTGTCCAGCTCGCGCTGCGCGCGCTCGGTCGTGGTCCTGCCGCTCGTGAGCAGGCCACGCGCAAACACACCGAACACGATCAGTGCCAGCAGCACCACAATGACCAACAGCCGCCGGCGGCTGCGTTTTCTTGTCTTTCGGGACATGTCGGGTCTCCTTTCCCGGGGGAATGCTTTTGATTATACACGGTTTTTGGGCCGGAAATCCTGAAAATTTTCTGAAATCTCGCGAAAACACAAAACGGCCGGACGCAGACAGCGTCCGGCCAGGATGATCCGGGATGATTCAGTTGGCCGCCTCGCCGGAAGTGCTCTCCGTCTGGCGGAACACATCGGTGAAGGCCTGATACGCGCCGTTGTTGCTCATGGGCGTGAGGTACATGAGCCCGTTTTCGAGCGTGCAGCGGAACATCTGCACCGTGCCGTTTTCAAGCGCGAGCGTCAGATTGTCGCCGTTGAGCGCGAACTCAAAAGCCAGCGGCGTACCATTGGCGTCCGTATAAGCACCCGTGCCGTTGGTACGGAACGTCAGCTCGCGGATCGTGCCGGGATCCTTGACGTCCGCGGCCTCTTTGGCGCCGGTATCCGCGCCGGGCAGGATCTGGCTGACGCTGCTGTCGTCCGCCTTCTTGTCGGCGTCCGTGCGCTCAAAGGCCCACGTGCCGGCCAGGATCTTGTTGACCTCATTGTCACCGGTCTGAATGCCGGACAGAATGTCCGCCGTGGCCGTCGGCGTCGCCTCCGGAGTAGGCGTCGCCTGCGCCTCAACGCCGCGGCCGGTGCAGCCAGCGATCAACAGCGTGCAGAACAGAAAAATTGCGGTTGTAAGAAGCTGAAAACGTTTCATCAGAACAGTCTCCTTTCCGGGGTGCGCACGGAGCCGACCTTGACCGGCACCGCAGCGGTATCGGGCTGCCGCTCCACGACCACAAACATGGCCACCATGAGCAGCGCGTTCGGCATCGGGCAGAACATGCCCGGGTTCGTCATGGAAATGAGCAGCATGGCAAAGTAGGACAGCGCGAACGCCAGCGTCGTGCGGCTGCGCTTGCGCCAGAGCAGACGCACGCGGTCATAAAACAGCCAGCCGTAGCCGACCGCACCGACGAGGCCCATGCTGCCGAGGATCTGCGCAATGAGATTGTGATACCAGACGATGCTGCCCTCCACGCCGAGGAAGATCGGCGCATTGTGCATCGAACCGAGACCGCAGCCGAAGAGCGGATTCTTCACGAAATCCAGCAGCCCCTGAACGAAAAACGTGTACCGGCTGTCATCCGGGGAGATGAGCGCACCGTCGACCATGCGCGAGGCAAACAGCCGCGGCACGAGCGCGATCAGCAGCGCGACCGCCGGGATCAGGCCGATGAGCCCGACGCGGCGGTAGACCGCGCGGCGCTCGGGATTGCAGTAGTACACATAAGCCAGGCACAGCAGCAGCATCGTCGTGCCGAAGATCAGGCCGCTGCGCGATCCGGTCATGAGCAGCATGAAGTACAAAAACGCGATCGACAGGAAGTGCCGCCGGTCATGCGCGACAAAGTACGCCGCGGCAGGCAGCGCGATGAGCAGCATCGTGGCGCTGAAGTTGCGGTACTCAAAATAGATCGTGGCAAAGTTCTGCAGGAACTCCTGAAGGTTGCGCACATAAAACAGCGCCACCACAAAGCCCGTGAACAGGCCGCCGGCATAGAGGATCTGCAGCATGCGCTCGGCGACGTCATAGTCGCGCGCGCGGTCCGCCTCGCTGCGGCACAGCACATAGACCAGCAGCATCACCACACCGAGGCCGAGGGAATAGTACAGTGCCGTGGGCGAGAAGTATTCCTCGCGGGAGATAAAACCGAGGCCGCCGAGCAGCGTCGCGACCGACACGGCCACCATGCCGTGCAGGCAGCCGCCGTTGCGCGGTGCACGGGCGTAGGCCCCGATGTGCACGAGCAGCGCCGCCGCGGCCAGCAGGCCAATCCACCAGAAGCGCAGCAGGCTGTAGAGCTCGTCATAAAACTCCGTGCCCACCATGGCCAGCAGCACAACCGGGAACAGGACGCTCAGCAGGTCGTCACAGAACAGCAGCAGGAAAATCAGCGTGGACATGACCAGCACGCCGCCCACAACGGGGAAGCCGGCCGCCATGAACACTGCAAGCATCAGAAAGCAGACCGGAAAGTACAGCTTGCTGTGCCAGAAGCGGTCAGCCACGCTCTGACAGGCGGCGACGAGCGCAGACACGCCGCCGACACGCTCATCGAGGAACGCACACACACGGTCGAACATCCGCGCGAACCCATGGCCGCGCCCCGTCTGCTCCGTATTCGATTGGACAGATTTATCAAAAGCATTCATAAGCATCAAAAATCGTTCGGAAAGCTCCGCCGGACTGGCCCGGCGCGGGAAGAAACATGATCGTGTAACCGGCTGATACCAGCCTAAATCTTCCCATCTTTTAATTGCGGATGCATTATAGCGCGCCGCCTGCCGGAAGTCAATACTTAAAACAGATTTAACATTTCCGAAATTTTTTCACTTCCGTTTTTGATATATATTACTATATTTTTTCTGCACATTTTGTCGCATCTGCACAATAACGCCGCAGTTTTCCAAAAACTGCGGCTTCTAACATATCGAATATTTTAAAAATACAGGCCATTAAAATGTTACAGAAAAATGACAAGGCCGGCTCATACCTGCGGGAAGTGCCCGGTTTTGCGCAGTGCACGCACGAGATACATGGCAGCCGCACCGGTGAACGCCCCGGTGATGACGCTCGCCGCAACGAGCGCGGGCGCATACACCAGAATGGACGGCGTGCCCGTGACCCAGACGGCGACCAGCATCTGCCCGGCGTTGTGCCCGAAGGCAGCCAGCACGCTCACGACCCAGAGCAGCCGCTCCGGAAAGCGGCGGATGGTCAGGCACATGATAAGATAGGCAAACACGCCGCCCGCGATGCTGAAGAGCATCGCCGACACGCCGCCGGTAAACATGCTGCCGAGCACGATACGCACGAGCAGGATCTCCCCCGCCTGCCGCCGGCCGAGCAGGGCCATGGCGATGAGCGTGACGATATTGGCAAGGCCGAGCTTCACGCCCGGGATCGGCACAATGGGCGGGATCTGCGCCTCGGCAACGAAGATCGTCAGCGCGATTGCGGTGAACATGGCCAGGACGGCCAGACGCTTCGTACCCTTCATGGCGCCCCCTCGATCTGCACCGTCAGGTGGTGCGGCACGCAGACGATCGGGATGGCGGACGTGGTGATCTTCCCCTGCTGGACGCACAGGAGATCCGGACAGTCAGCATACGTGACGGACACGCCGTCGGACTCGACGTGCACGGTGTTCGTGCCCCAGTCGGTCTGCACCTCTATATCATATGGTATGGTCACGGCGCGCAGGTCGATGCGCTGATACACTTCGCCGTCGACCCGGATGACGGCCGTCTGCCCCGTCTGCCCGTGGCCGCGCAGCAGCAAAAAGGCGCCGCCGCCCAAAATCGCGAGCGCGGCGAACAAAAGGACCCAAAATTTCGTCTGTTTCATCATACGTTCATTTTAGGATGCCCGGCAGTGGTTGTCAATGGATTTTTGCCGTGGTATAATGGCTTGATTTTTATCGCTTTATTATAAATGTACCGCTCCCCGCGCGGGAGCCTTGGAAAGGAGGCGGACGCCGTGTCTGCCGTAACTGCCTATGCCGCGCAGGCCGCGCACTTCATTCTGCCGGTCATCGCGCTCATCGTGCTCATCCGCTGCATCGCATCCATGTTCTACGGCCGTGCCGAGCCGGAGACGTGGGGCCATCTCGTCACGCCGGACGGCAAGGTCTATCCCCTGCTGCACTGGGAGTGCCTGATCGGCCGCGCCCGCAGCGCGGACATCACGCTGCCCTATGCCGACGTGGCCAACGTCCACGCCGTGCTCATGCGCAACGACGCCGGCGAGTGGACCGTCAGCGATCTGAGCCGCAGCGGCGGCGTGTACCTCAACGGCGAACAGATCACGGAGCCGACGCAGGTGTTCAGCGGCGACATTCTCCGCTGCTCGACGCATATGCTCAAATTCGCCGACATGAGCGAGGAGCGCCGTGCCGTGCAGGAGCAGCGCCGCACGATCGCGGGGCGGAAGGTCGCCGCCGGCGGCACGCTGTTTTTCCTGACGGTGTTTCAGCTGCTGCTGGCGCTGGAGTTCGTGTCCTCGGCCGACAGCGCACATCTGCTGGGCATTCTGATGTCGTTTGCCGCGCTCGCGCTCACGCAGTGGTTCTGCTACGTGCTCATGCGCACGATGGACCGCTCGGGCTTCGAGGTCGAGACGATCGCGTTTTTCCTCTGCACGCTCGGGCTCGAGATCTGCGCGACAAGCACGCCGGACGATCTGACCAAGGAGATCATCCTCATCATCGTGGGCATCGCGCTGTTTTTCCTGCTCGGCTGGTGGCTGCGCGATCTGAGCCATGTCAAGGCGCTGCGCTGGCCGGCGGCCATCATCTCGCTGGCGCTGCTGGCGCTGAACCTGTTTGCCGCGCGCGAGGTGTTCGGCGCGAAAAACTGGCTGACGATCGCGGGCTTCTCCCTGCAGCCGTCAGAGCTGATCAAGGTCGCGTTCATCTACGTCGGCGCGACGTCGCTCAACCGGATGTTCCGCAGCAAGAGCATCCTGCTCTTCATCGCCTTTTCCGCCATCTGCGTGGGCGGGCTCGCCCTGATGGGCGACTTCGGCTCCGCGCTCATCTTCTTTGCGACCTTCCTCGTCATCGCCTTCATGCGCTCGGGCAGCATCGCGACCGTGCTGCTGGCCGTGACGTCCGCCGCCATGGCGGGCACGCTGGTGCTGAGCATCAAGCCGCACGTGGCGCAGCGCTTCGCCACCTGGGGCCACGTGTGGGAGGACGTCTCCGGCGCGGGCTACCAGCAGACGCGCGCGCTGAGCGCGGCGGCCTCCGGCGGCCTGTTCGGCCAGGGCGCGGGCTGCGGCTGGCTGAAAAACATCTTTGCCGCCAACACAGACATGGTGTTCGGCATGCTGTGTGAGGAGCTCGGCCTGATCGTGGCGCTGTGCGCGATGCTGGCCATCATCGCCCTCGCAATCTTCACCGTCAAAAACGCGGCCCAGGGCCGCTCGTCGTACTACGTCATCGCCGGCTGCGCCACCGTGACGCTCATGCTCGTGCAGATGTCGCTCAACGTGTTCGGCGCGCTCGACATCCTGCCGTTCACGGGCGTGACGTTCCCGTTCGTGTCCAAGGGCGGGTCGAGCATGCTCTCGTGCTGGATGCTGCTGGCCTACATCAAGGCCGCCGACACCCGGCGCGGCGCGAGCTTCGTGGTGCGGCTGCCATCGCGTAAAAACAAGGAGGCGCAGGCATGAACAAAGTCAAACGCCGCGCCATGAGCGCGCTGCTCGTCGCCGTGCTGGTGCTCGGCGGCATCGGCGTGTACATCGTGCGCTACATCGAACACGGTGCTGAGTGGGCGACCTTCGCCGCCAACAGCAGCGTCTATACCAGCGGTGTGCTCAGCACCGGCACGCTCACCGACCGCAGCGGCGTCGTGCTCGCGACGGCCAACGGCGGCTCGCGCAGCTACGCCGATGACGCTGCCGTGCGCACCGCCTGCTATCAGGTCGTCGGCGACTACACCGGCAACGTCGGCACCGGCGCGCTCAAGGCATTTTCCAAGCAGCTCTCGGGCTACAACCCCATCACCGGCACCTACGCGACCGATGGGCACACCGTCGCGCTCACGCTCGATTCGAGCCTGTGTGTCACGGCCTATGAAGCGCTTGCCGGACGCAAGGGCGCCGTGCTCGTGAGCAATTACAAGACGGGCGAGGTGCTGTGCATGGCCTCCGGACCGAGCATCGACCCGGCCGTTGACGGCGACGTGCCGGACGGCGCATACATCAACCGCTGCATCAACGGCTCGTTCACGCCGGGCTCCATCTTCAAGCTCATCACCTCCGCCGCTGCGATCGAGAACATCAAGGACATCGACAGCCGCCGCTTCACGTGTGCGGGCAGTCTGGATGTCAACGGCGTGAGCGTCAAGTGCACGGGCGTGCACGGCAGCCAGACGTTTGAGGACGCACTGGCCAACTCCTGCAACTGCGCGTTCGCGCAGATCTCGCTCGAGCTCGGGGCCGACACCATCGAGAGCTACGCCAAGAAGCTCGGCTTCCTCGATTCGCAGTCGCTGAGCGGCATCCCGACGCTCGCCGGCAGCTTCACGAAGGGCGCGTCCGGCAGCGCAAACCTCGCCTGGTCGGGCATCGGCCAGTACGAGGACCTCATCTGCCCGTACTCCATGCTGCGCTACGTCTCGGCCATCGCCAACGGCGGCAGCGTCGTGGAGCCGTCGCTGCTGCTCGACACGCCCAGCGGCTCGAGCACGAGCTTGCTCAGCGCCACGACCGCCAATAAGCTGCGCGACATGATGAACTACAACGTCTCGGCCCACTACGGCACGAACCGCTTCCCGGGCCTGAATCTCTGCGCCAAGACCGGCACCGCCGAGGTGGGTGACGGCACGTCGCACGCCTGGTTCACAGGCTTTCTGCTCGACGATGCGCACCCGTACGCCTTCGTCGTGCTGGTGGAAAACGCCGGCGGCGGGCTGACGAATGCGGGCGCCGTGGCCAACACTGTGCTGCAGGCGGCCGTGAACAAGTAATTTAGGAGTCACACATGATCGATCTATCCGTCCGCGGGCTCGTCAAGGGCTTTGAGCAGGGCAACGATATATTAAAAGGTATCACATTCGACGTCAACGCCGGTGAACGCGTGGGCATCCTCGGGCGCAACGGCTGCGGCAAGACGACGTTTTTCCGCATCCTCTCGGGCGAACTGCAGCCGGATGCCGGCACCGTGTCCATCGCCTCCGGGCGGCGGCTGGGGCTGATCTCACAGATCCCGGTCTACCCCGACGGCTGGACGACGGAGGACGTGCTGCGCGAGGCGCACCGGCGGCTCTACGACATGGAGGCGCGCATGAACGAGCTCACCGCGCGCATGGCGACGGACGACTCCCCCGCTCTGCTCTCGGAGTACGACCGGCTGTCGGAAAACTTCCGCCGCCTCGGCGGGTACGACATGGAGCACGAGCGCAACCGCGTGGCCAACGGTCTGGACATCCCGGCCGCGATGCGCGCGCAGCCGTTTGACAGTCTCTCCGGCGGGGAGAAAACGCGCGTGAACCTCGCGCGGCTCATCCTCGAGGACACGGACATTCTCCTGCTCGACGAGCCGACGAACCACCTCGACCTGCGCGCGACCGAGTGGCTGGAGGCATATCTGCTGCATTTTCGCGGCACGGTGCTCGTCATCAGCCACGACCGGTATTTCCTCGACCGCGTCGTGCAGCGCTCGATCGACTTCACGTCCGGGCAGGCGGAGTTTTACAGCGGAAACTACAGCTTTTACGTCGTTGAGCGGCAGCGCCGCTTTGACGAGCAGCTCAAAAAATACGAAAAGGATCAGGCCAAGCTCCAGCAGCTCACGGAGGCAGCGGCAAAGCTGCACCTCTGGGCCTTCATGGGCAACGACAAGCTGCACAAGCGCGCGTTTTCCATCGAAAAGCGCATGGAAAAGCTCGAAACGACCGAGCGGCCGACCGAGGCGCGCAAGCTCAATGTGCACTTCACGGCGCAGGAATTTCGCGGCGACGACGTGCTGACCATGTCGGGTCTGAGCAAGCACTACGGCGAGCGGACGCTCTTTCACGATCTCGATCTGACCGTGACCGGCGGCGAGCGCATCGCCCTCATCGGCGACAACGGCGCCGGCAAGACGACATTTTTAAAGCTCGTCATGAACGAGGAGACGCCGGATACCGGCTGGGTGCAGCGCGGGCCGTCCGTGCGCACGGCGTACCTGCCGCAGATCGTCCGCTTCGCCGTGCCGGAGCGCTCCATGCTCGACACGATGCTCTACGAGTGCAAGTGCACGCCGCAGGAGGCGCGCGACCAGCTCGGCGCCTACGGATTTTGCGGCGAGGACGTGCTCAAGCCCGTGTCGGCGCTCTCGGGCGGCGAGCTGTCCCGGCTGCGGCTGTGCATGCTCATGCGCCGGGAGATCAACTTCCTCATCCTCGACGAGCCGACGAACCACCTCGACATTGCCAGCCGCGAGTGGATTGAGGACGCACTGAGCGACTATACGCAGGCGCTGCTGTTCGTGTCGCACGACCGGTACTTCATCGAGAAATTTGCCACCCGCATCTGGCTGCTCGAAAACGGCACGATCACGGACTACCGCGGGACCTATGAGCAATTCCGTGAATACCGCGCGCGCCAGACCGCCCTGCAGCAGACGGCCAAGGCCGTCGAGCGCAAAAAGGAGCCGAAGCCGAAGCCGAAACGCGCCCCGAACACCACGCGCCAACGTGAGCGCACGGAGCGCGAGATCGAAAAGCTGGAGGGGCAGCTCGCGGCACTCGACGCCGAGAGCGAGGCCAATGCAACGGACTATCAGAAGCTCATGGAGCTCGATGCGCAGAAGCAGGCGCTCAACGCGCAGCTCGAGGCGCTCTACGAGGCGTGGGAGGCGCTGTGCGAATGAAACACAAAGCATTCTGGATCCTCGCCATCGTGCTCGTCATCGCGGGCTGCGTGCTGCGCTTTGCGATGCCGGGGCACGACTTTCTGGGCTACACGCTCTGGGGCGTCGCCGTGCTGGTGCTTCTGTGGGCGCGGCTGCACCGCGTGGGGCGCACTGTGCTGAGCGTGCTCGTGTGCGCGGGGCTGATCGTGTTTGCAGTCTTTGAGATCCCCGTCGTGCGCGACGCGCGCACGGACACGGGCGCGCACCCGGACGCGATCATCGTGCTCGGCGCGGGCGTCAACGGCAGCACACCGTCGCTGTCGATGTGCAACCGGCTCGACGCTGCGCTGGACTATCTGGGCGCGAACCCGGACGCGCTGGCCGTCGTCTCCGGCGGTCAGGGCGAGGGTGAGGACATCACGGAGGCCGAGGCCATGGCCGACTATCTGACGGCGCACGGCATCGACAGCGCGCGCATCGTGCAGGAGGATCGGTCGCGCACCACGCACGAGAATCTGGAAAACTCGTTCGCCATCCTCCGCGCGCGGGGGTACGACCCGGCGGACGGCGTCGGCATCGTGACGAGCGAATACCACCTCTACCGCGCCAAACGCATGGCGCGGGCGCTGGGGGCGGAGCCCGTCGGCATCGCCGCCGAGACCACCCTGCCGTCCATGCGCATCAATTACTTCATCCGGGAGGCCTTCGCCGCCGCGTACATGCGGCTGGCCGGCACCCTGTACTGAGAGGAGCCCTATGGAAAAAGTCAACGTTTACGACTGGGACAAGACCATCTTCCCCGTGGACAGCACGGTGGCGTTCGTGCGCTGGTGCCTGCGGCGGCACCCCGGCGTAATCTGGCCGCTGCTGGGCGCGCTCGTCCTGCTGCCGGGCTACCTGCTCGGCAAGGTGAGCAAGACCGCCTTCAAGGAGCGGATGTATGGCTTTCTGCGCCGCGTACCCGATGTAGACGCGGAGCTGGAGGCGTTCTGGGCGAAAAATTTCGGCCGCGTGAACCCGTGGTACCTCGCGCAGAAGCGCCCGGACGACATCATCATCTCCGCATCGCCGGAGTTTCTCGTGCGCATCCCGGCGCAGAAGCTGGGTGTGCGGCTGCTGGCCTCGCGCGTGGATAAGCACACAGGAAAGACCGACGGGGAAAACTGCCACGGCGCGGAAAAGGTCCGCCGCCTGCATGAGGCGTATCCCGACGTGCAGATCGCGGAGTTTTACTCCGACTCCCGCAGCGACAGCCCGCTCGCGGAGCTGGCCGAGCACGCCTACCTCGTGCACGGGCAGAAACGCATGCCCTGGTAAGGGCGGACAGAAAGGAGAACGCCTATGTACTCCGCATCCGACTACCGCAGCATGGCACGCCGCGCGCTGAAAAATTACTGGTGGCTCGCCGTCGGCGTGACGCTGCTGGCAAGTCTCCTCGGCGGGGCGAACAGCGGCTTCACCCCGTCGTTCAATATCACGTTCAACGGGGACGACCTGACACGGTACTACCCCGAGCCTCTGCGCTACGCGCTGCACGTGTTCCTCCCCGTTTCCGGGATCATCTCGCTGGCGCAGTTCGTCATCGGCGGCAGCGTGTCCATCGGCCACAACCGCTTCTGCCTGAAGCTCGTTGACGGCGAGCAGGCCCGGTTTGAGGATCTGTTTTCCGGCTTTGACATCTTCGGCAACGCTTTCGTGCTCAACCTGCTCATCACGCTAAAGGTGATTGCATGGTCGCTGCTGTTTGTCATCCCCGGCATCATCGCCGCCTACCGCTATTCCATGGCGACGTACATCCTGGCCGAAAACCCGAACATGCAGGCCACGGAGGCCATTGAGCGCTCCAAGGCGCTCATGGACGGGCGCAAGGGCGACCTGTTCTGCCTCGACCTGAGCTTCATCGGCTGGGCACTGCTGGCCGTGCTGACTGCCGGCATCGGCAATCTCTGGCTCGTGCCGTATATGACCGTGTCGCGCGCCGCGTTCTACCGCAGTCTACCGCGCAGCATGGGTGACCGGGCACCCAACGGCTGGCAGCAGCCGAACCCCGGCCCGCAGCCGGGCGGTAACTGGTACGGCCAGAACTGAACACTTATACAAATACAAAATCATGCAGCCCCACAGCGGAAATTCGGTTTCGCTGTGGGGCTGCTTTTTATAGAACGATTGACAATTCTTTCTTTTCCAGTTACACTCAAATCATGGATCAGATCCGGAAAACGAAAAGCATCTTTGGGGAGGGAGAAAACACGATATGTGGAGAAAACTGAGCTGCCTGCTCCTGTGCATTGCCATGCTGGCGGGACTCGCCGGATGCGGCAAAGCCGACTCCGACACCGACAAAGCAAAGGACAAAACTACGAACAAAGTGGCGGACATCAAAAAAGCCGATACAGACGCCAACGGCGCAGCGGCCGCCGACATGGCAGAGCAAAACAAGGCATACGGCACCGCGCTGTGGGACATTTATCTGCACGGGCTGCTCCCGGACGGCTCCAAGCTGGACTATTCCGGCACACAGCAGGCGGAGGATAACACCTTCGCCATCTATGACGTGGACAACGACGGCCGCGAGGAGCTTGTGGTGCTGTGGGCAAACGCCAGCGTCGCCTGGTGTCAGGGGCTGGTCTACGGCTACGACAACGGAGAGCTCCATGAAGAGCTGTCCGAATTTGTTGACATGCGCTTTTACAGCAACGGCGCCGTGGAAGCAAGCTGGTCGCACAATCAGTGCCTGGGCGGCCGCATCTGGCCGTACAACGTCTACACCTACGACGCCAAGACCGACACCTACCGTCACTTCGGCGCCGTGGACGGCTGGGACAAGCGCTTCGTGGACACGTTCTACGCCTCCGGAGAGCCCTTCCCCGACAATCTGGATCAGGACGGGGACGGCCTCATTTACTTCCTTTACTCCGGTGAAGAGATCCCTACCTTCGGCGATGAGGACAAAGCGCAGAGAGTGGACGGACGGGAATACGAGGCCTGGCGGTGGTTGTACCTCCACGGCGCGACGGAGATCACACTGCCCACGAAGTACATCACGCCGGACAACATCACGCCCCTCGGCTGCCCGATGCCCTGAAGCGCACGGGACATAAAGGAACCCCCTCCGCAGGTCGTATCCCTGCGGAGGGGGTGTTTTTTCGGCCATCAGACAAAATAGCCCGCATCCGCCCGCACCGGGCAGGACGCGAAGAGCTGGCGCACCGCGCTCTCATACTCTGCGAGATCCTGCGCCTTGCGGATGCGGCGCAGCGGCCGCTCGGCATCCGCAAAGCTGCAGCCGAGATAGCGCCACGCCTCCTTCATGCGAAACAGCAGCGCGCGCCGGTCGGGGATGCGCGCGCGCGTGGCGGCGTAAAGCCGGTCGTGAAACGCCTGAAACTGTGCCGCCGTCGGCACGGTGCCGGTGCGCAGCTGGCCGATGAGGCCGGGATTGGCAGCGAGCCCGCGGCCGAGCATGACGCGCTCCACAGTCGGGAACCGCGCCTGAAACGCGCGCACGGCCGGGGCGTCAAACAGGTCGCCGTTGTAGCACACCGGGGCACGGCTGTGCGCGAGCGCGTAGGCGAACATGTCGAGATCCGGGTGCCCGTGGTACTGGTCAGCCTGCACGCGCGGGTGCACGATCAGCTCGCAGATCGGGTAGTCGTTATACAGCTCCAGCAGCGCGGGAAACGTCTCCGCTGTCGCCTTGCCGAGCCGCGTCTTGACCGACACCGGCAGCGGGCAGGCTGCAAACACGGCGTCGAAAAACCGCCGCAGCAGATCCGGCTCCGTGAGCAGGCCCGCGCCCTTTTTCTTCGCCGTGACGGTGTTCGACGGGCAGCCGAGGTTGAAATTCACCTCGTCGTAGCCCATGTCGGCGAGCCGCCCCGCCATCCAGAGAAAATCCTCGGCACAGTGGCCCATGAGCTGTGGCACGACATGGATGCCCGCATTGTGCGCGGGCTCGATCTCGCGCAGCTCACGCGGGGAAAACGTGCGGTTCGCCGTCGGCGAGAGAAAGGGCGTATAGTAGCTGTCCGCCGCGGGGAATGTCTGCCGCTGCGCCTGCCGGAACAGGTCACCGGTCACGCCCTCCATCGGCGCGCAGAGATACTGCATGGTCATCACCTCATTATCCGGCCCATGATAGCGGAAAATCCACCCCGCGTCAAGCTTTACAAACCCGCCGCCGTCAGGTATGATAAAAGGTACACGCATCCGAAGGAGGGGTTTCATGGAATATCGAAGCGATCTGGAGATCGCCCAGAGCTGCACGATGCAGCCGATCTGTGATATTGCACGCACCGTCGGCATCGACGATGCTGATATAGAGCCGTATGGCCGCTATAAGGCGAAGGTGGCGCTGTCCGTGCTCGGGCAGCCGCCGCGCGGAAAGGGAAAGTTGGTTCTCGTCACGGCCATCACGCCCACGCCCGCCGGCGAGGGCAAGACGACCACGACCATCGGCCTGGCCGACGCGCTGCGCCGCATCGGGAAGGACGCGGCCGTCGCGCTGCGCGAGCCGTCGCTCGGCCCGGTGTTCGGGCTTAAGGGCGGCGCGACCGGCGGCGGCTATGCGCAGATCGTGCCGATGGAGGACATCGACCTGCACTTCACCGGCGACTTTCACGCCATCGGCGCGGCGAACAACCTGCTCGCCGCCATGCTCGACAACCATATCCAGCAGGGTAACGCCCTCGGCATCGACCCGCGGCGCATCACGTGGCGGCGCTGCGTGGACATGAACGACCGGCAGCTGCGCTGCATCGTCGACGGGCTCGGCGGCAGGGCCAACGGCGTGCCGCGTGAGGACGGATTCGACATCACGGTCGCCAGCGAGATCATGGCAGTGCTCTGCCTGGCCGAGTCCATGGCCGATCTGAAGGCGCGGCTGGGCCGTATCCTCGTGGGCTACACGTATGACGGCCGCCCCGTCACAGCGCGCGATCTCAAGGCCGTGGGCGCGATGGCGGCGCTGCTGCGCGACGCGCTCAAGCCCAACCTCGTGCAGACGCTCGAGGGCACGCCGGCGTTCGTGCACGGCGGGCCGTTTGCCAACATCGCGCACGGGTGCAACAGCGTGCTTGCCACGCGCATGGCCATGCACCGCTGCGACTACGCCGTGACGGAGGCCGGCTTCGGCGCCGATCTCGGTGCGGAGAAGTTCCTGGATATCAAGTGCCGGCTCGCCGGGCTGCGGCCGGACGCCGCTGTCGTGGTGGCGACGGTGCGCGCGCTGAAAATGCACGGCGGTCTGGCGCTGAACGAGCTCGGCACGGAGAACCTCGACGCACTGCGCCGCGGCGTGCCGAACCTGCTGCACCACGTGCGCTGCATCCGCGACACGTTCGGTCTGCCGTGCGTCGTGGCCATCAATCGCTTCCCCACCGACACCGACCGCGAGATTGCGCTGCTGACGGAGCTGTGCGGGCAGCTGGGTGTCCGCGTCGTGCTGTCCACCGTCTGGGCCGACGGCGGCCTCGGCGGCGAGGCGCTCGCGCGCGAGGTCGTGCGCCTGTGCGAGAGCGAAAACCACTTCCGCTTTGCCTATGAGCTCGACGCGCCGGTCGAGGAAAAGATCGACGCCGTCGTGCGCCGGGTCTACGGCGGAGCGGACGCGGAGATCCTGCCCGCCGCGCGCAAACAGCTCCGCGAGCTGGAGGCGCTCGGCTTCGGCGGCCTGCCGGTGTGCATCGCCAAGACGCAGGCGAGCCTGTCGGACGACCCGTCGCTGCTCGGCGCGCCCGAGGGCTTCACCGTGACCGTGCGCAGCGTGACCGTGTCCGCCGGGGCGGGCTTTCTCGTCGCGCTCACGGGCAGCGTGCTCACGATGCCCGGTCTGCCGAAAGTCCCGGCCGCCGAAAACATCGACATCGACGACGACGGCCGCATCACCGGCCTGTTTTGAGCGTTTGCGCCCGCACATGGTTTCATGTGCGGGCGTTTTTCTGCGCATCGCTAAAAGTTATGTAAACCAAATGGCGCATACCGCGCCGCGCCCCCTCATAGGATGAAGGCAGAAAGCCGGAGGTGGTGCAATGTACAAAGTGCGGCAAGCCGTCAGAAAACACCGGAAACTGCTGAGCGTGTGCGCGATGGTGCTGGCCATCGCGCTTATGTTCTGGGCGGTCAACAGCCCCGCGATCGTGGGCGTGAGCGCGGCCAAGCGCGTGCTGCCCATCTACTGCGTGCAGCGCGACGACCGTGTCGTGAGCCTGTCATTCGACGCAGCCTGGGGCAACGAGGATACGCAGATGCTCATCGACATCCTCAACAAGTACAACGTCCACGCGACGTTCTTCGTCGTGGGCGAATGGGTGGACAAATATCCGGAGTCGGTCAAGGCGCTCGCGGATGCGGGCAACGAGGTCATGAACCACTCGTCCACGCACCCGCACATGGCGCAGCTAAGTGCCGAGCAGATCCAGACGGAGGTCAACACCTGCGCCGATAAAATCGAAGCCGTCACCGGTACGCGGCCGACGCTGTTTCGCTGCCCCTACGGGGAGTACAACGACACGGTCGTGAGCACCATCAACGGTCTGGGCATGCATGTCATCCAGTGGGACGTGGATTCCCTCGACTGGAAGGGGCTGAGCAGCGACGAGATCACATCGCGCGTGCTCACGCGCGTGCAGCCGGGCAGCATCGTGCTGTTCCACAACGCGGCCGAGCACACGCCGGAGGCGCTGGCCGGCATCATCGAGGCGCTCATCGCCGACGGGTATTCCATCATCCCGATCTCGCAGATGATCCTCCCCGGCGACACGAGCATCGACCCCAACGGCCGCCAGTGTCCGGCGACCGTGGGCGAGGGTGCATGAGCAGGCAGCGAAAGCGGGGTTTACGCCCCGCTTTCGTTGCATTTTGCGCGCAAAAACGCTATAATAGAGAAAAAATCACCGCCCGCCGGGCGGTTCAGGAGTAAACATCTATGGAAAATTTCCAGAAAATCGCCGTGCTCATCGACGCGGACAACACGCAGCTGTCCAAACTGGAGGCCGTGCTGCACGAGGTATCGACCTACGGCCGCATCGTCGTGAAAAAGGCCTACGGCAACTGGCGCAAGGACTCGCTGAAAAACTGGGAGCCGGAGCTCAAGCGCCTCGCCATCCGCGCCGAGCAGCAGTTTGACTACGTCACCGGCAAAAACACGACCGACATCGCCATGGTCATCGGGGCCATGGATCTGCTGCACAACAATATGTACGACGCACTCGTGCTCGTGTCGAGCGACAGCGACTTCACGCCGCTGGCCATCCGTCTGCGCGAGTCGGGCCTGTATATCATCGGCGCCGGCGTGACGACGACGCCGGAGTCATTCAAAAACGCGTGCGACGACTTCATCCTCATCGACTATCTGTCCAAGGCAGACGAAAAGCCCGCCGCCGTCGAGCACGCCGCGGAGCCCGCGGCCAAAAAGCCCGCCCGCAAGACGAAAAAGGCCACACGCAGCACGAAGAAGTCCGCGGCCGAGTCTGCCCCGGCCACCGAACCCGAACCGGAACCGACGCCCGAACCCGAACCCGAACCGGAGCCGGAGCCGAAAAAGCCCGACATCCGCGAGATCCACAACCTGCTGCACATTGCGTCCGAGAAGTATCAGGACGCCGACGGCTTTGTCAACGTCAGCTCCTCGGGGCTGTACATCAAGCGCGTCAAGCCCGATTTCAACGTGCGCGCCTACGGCTACAGCAAACTGCCGGAGCTGCTGGCCGCCTTCCCGAACAAGTACCAGATCAAGCGCTACGAGGGCAAGGGCGGCGCGACGATCATCGCCTATAAATGTCTGTAATATCAAGCATTTGAAAGTCTGATAAGAACCCGCTCAGATTTGCAAAAAGCCCTTGACTTTTGCGCCCGGGCGCGCTAGAATTCCTCTCCTGTTGGGGAAGGACACCACCGCGAAGCAGCCCTCTTTCTTCGATGCCTCTGCGTCGGCACCCCCCCGCAAATTTCAAGAAAGAAGGTTCTTCCCATGACTGCTCAAATCCTTGCGGCTGTCATCTTCGTCGGCATGTTCGCGCTCATCATCATGGACAAATTCGAGCGCCAGTATGTCACGCTTGGCAGTGCGGCCCTCGTGCTCGTGGTCGTGTTCGGCATCTGCATGCACAGCTGGGACGCGATCAAAAACGCCCTGAACCTCGGCGCCATCTTCCGCGCCGACTTCTGGTACGGCGCCTCGGAGAGCGCAAGCTCCGGCGTCAACTGGTCGACCATCTTCTTCATCACCGGTATGATGATCATGGTCGAGGGCCTCGGCAAATCCGGCTTCTTCCGTTGGCTGTGCCTGTCGCTGGCAAAGCTCGCGCACTACCACGTCGTGCCGCTGCTGCTGTGCTTCATGGCCATGTCCGCGTTTCTGGCCATGTTCATCGACAGCATCACGGTCGTGCTGTTTCTCGCGACCGTCACGCTGGAGCTGGCGCAGATCCTGCACTTTGACCCCGTTCCGATGATCCTGTCGGAGGTCTTCTGCGCCAACCTCGGCGGTGCCGCCACCATGTGCGGCGATCCCCCCAACATCATCATCGGCACCGCGCTCGGCTATACCTTCACGGACTTCATTGAAAACACCGGCGTCATCGTCGGCATCTGCTTTGTGTTCGTGCTGGTGTTCTTCTGGCTGTGCTTCCGCAAGCCGCTCAAGGCGAGCGAGGCCGCCCGTCCGGCCGACGCTGTCTGCCCTGCTCCGGCGACCGCCATCGCCAACCGCAAGGCGTTCGTCGCGGATGTGATCGTGTTTCTCATCGCGGTCGCGCTGCTCGTGACGCACGCGCAGACCGGGCTGACCGTCGCGTGCATCGGCGTCATCGTCGCGTGCCTGACGCTGCTGGTGACCGTGTTTACCAACGGCGGCGCTGCGGTGAAGGAAGTCATCCGCGGTGTGGACTACAAGACGCTGCTGTTTTTCATCGGCCTGTTCATCTCCGTCGCGGGTCTGGAGCAGACCGGTGTGCTCAAGCTCATCGCGCAGTTCATCTCGACCATCAGCGGCGGCAGCATCAAGGTCGTCATCGTCATCATCCTGCTGCTCTCGGCCGTGTGCAGTGCGCTGATCGACAACATCCCGTTCGCGGCCACCATGGTGCCGGTCATTCAGTCCATCGCGGCGACGCAAGGCATGGACCTGTCCGTGCTCGCCTGGGCGCTGTCGCTCGGCACCGACCTCGGCGGCAACGCCACGCCCATCGGCGCGTCGGCCAACGTCGTGGCCACATCCGTGTCGGCCAAGAGCGGCCACCCCATCAGCTGGGGCAAATACTGCAAATACTGCGTTCCGGCCACACTGCTGGTCGTTGCGGTCTCGCTGGGATGCCTGTTTCTGAGATACCTGTGATCCTACTTTGAGAAAGGCGGTAACGCATCATGAAGCAAATCATCGTGACCGTCGGCCGTGAACACGGCAGCGGCGGCAAGTACATCGCCGAGCAGATCGCCAGACAACTCGGCATCGCATTTTACGATAAGGAGCTGCTGCTGGCCAGCGTCTTCAATGCCGAGGACGCCGCGCGCTATGACGAGAAGCCCGTGCACCTGCTGTGGTCGCGCCGCATCGGCGAGAACTTCAACGCGCCGGAGGATGCGCTCGCACACGAGACGTTCGAGCACATTCAGGAGCTTGCCGACAGCGGCGAGTCGTTCGTCGTGCTCGGCCGGTGCTCGGATTATGTGCTGCGCGCCAACCCGAACGCCGTGCACCTGTTCATCGCCGGAAAGCCCGACGTGAAGCGCCAGCGGCTCATGGAGGAAAAATCCCTCACGGCCGATCAGGCGGCGCAGGAGATGCGCCGTGTCGACCGCGACCGCAAAGCCTACCACAACTACTACTGCGACACGAAGTGGGGCGATGCGCGCGGCTACGATCTCGTCGTCAACAGCGGCAAGCTCGGCATCGAGAAGACCGTCGACACGCTCGTGGCCTACGTGCGTGCCTACCAGGCGCAGAACGAAGAATAAGCATGAAAATGCCCCGGATGCATTGGCATCCGGGGCATTTTTCGTCTCGCTCAGCCTTGCGTGCCGGCGCCCACCGGCGCCTTTCGGGCACTGCGGCGGCGGATGATCTCCCACAGGAGGTTGACCATGACCCAGCCGATGCCGGTCGCCAGCGCGACGGCGCGCATGCCCATACTGTCGATCCACAGCCAGGAGAGCACCACGCGCAGCGCGATGTGGCTCGCCGCGCCGATAAACGGGATCGTCACGCGGCCGAGCCCATCAAAATATCCGGCAAACGTGTTGCCCGTAAAGCAGAAGATATAAAACAGCGAAATGAGCTGCATATATTCCCGGCCGCTTTCAAAGGCCGGGCCGCTGTATGCGCCCAGCATGAAGCCGACCGTCGCGCCGGCCGTCAGGTACATCACCAGTCCGGACAGCAGACCCATCGCCAGCATCAGTACGAGACTGCTGCGGAATGTTTTCTGCACGCGCTCCGTCTTACCGGCACCGAGATTCTGCGCCACGAGCACCGATGTCGCCGCCGCGCCGCTGTCGCCGAACGAATTGGCAAAGCCCTCGATGCGGGTCGTGGCCGTATAGGCAGAGATCATGTCCGTGCTGCCGGTATTGACCGCCCCCTGCACGAGGAGCTTGCCGATGTAAAGGCTCGACTGGTGTAAACCGGTGACAAAGCTGTAGCGCGCCGTGCGGCGCAGCAGCGGCGCGTCCATGCGGCAGTCGCTGCGGGCAAACAGCAGCTGCGGCGTGACCCGGCGCAGGTAGAGCATGCAGATCACGGCCGAAACGGCCTGCGAGGCCGCCGTCGCCCATGCGGCACCGGCAATGCCCCAGCCAAAGTGCGCGACGAACAGCACATCCAGCCCGACATTCGCCGTCACGGCGACCGCCAGCGCCATGAGCGCCGCCGTCGCGCGGCCGATGGCGCGCAGCAGCGCACCGTAGAGATTATAGACAAACGCCGCCGGCAGACTGATGAGAATGACGGTGAGATACGCCGTCACATAGCCCGTGAGCTCCTGCGGCGTCTGGATGACGCGCAGCAGCAGCGGCAGGCACAAAAAGCCGATGGCACTGCACGCGAGCGTGCACAACAGCCCGAACACCAGCGACAGAAAGTGCTCACGCCGAAACGTCTCGAGATCGTTTGCGCCAAACAGCTGCGCAAAGATCACGGACACGCCGGTGCATGCGCCGGTGATCATGAACAAAAACAGATTCATCACCGACCCCGCAATGCCGACGGCCGCAAACTCCAGCCCGCCCGCACAGCGGCCGAGAATGAACGCATCGACCGCATTGTACAGCTGCTGAAGAATGTTGCCGAGGATCAGCGGCGCGGCCAGACGCAGCATATGCTGCGGTATGCTGCCGGCCGTCAGGTCATGGGTCCGGGTCTTCATCCGTAATTCCTCCCGAAAATGTCTTGACGAAACGATACCACGGTTATATCATTGCGTAAAGAGACAATGTTTCAACGGTTCCTTGCGAATCCCGCAAGGACGGAGGCAACTTATGGACACGGAAAAATGCCGCGCACTGCTGGCCGTGCTCGAGGCCGGGAGCCTCTCGGCGGCGGCGGAAAAACTGGACTACACTCCCTCCGGCCTGAGCCGGATGATGGCGGCGCTTGAGCAGGAGCTGGGCTTCCCGCTGCTGAGCCGCTCGCACAACGGCGTGCAGCCGACGCGCGCCTGCCGGACGCTGCTGCCGACGCTGCGGGAACTGACGCACTGGAGCGCCCTGCTCGAGGCACAGGCAGCCGATATCCGCGGCGTCGAAACCGGCACCATCGCCGTCGGCTGCGTGTACGGGGCATACTACGGCTGGCTCAGCCGCTGCATCGCCCGCTTCTGCGAAGTCTACCCAGGCATCGAGGTGCAGGTCCTGCAGGGCAACAGCAGCCAGCTCACGCGCGCCGTGAGCGAGCACACGGCCGACTTTTGCATCACGAGCTTCCGCGAGGGCGATTTTGACTGGATCCCGCTGTACGCCGACCCCATGGTCGCGTGGCTGCCGCCGGAGCATCCGCTGGCCGGGGGCAGGACGTTCCCGCTCGCGGCGTTTGCGACCGAGCCGACCATCGCGACCTATATGCACCAGGACACAGACAACGCGCGCGTGTTCGCCCGCGCGGGCATCACGCCGAATGTCCGCTACACGTCCGTGGACAGCTACGCCACCTTTGCCATGGTGCAGGCCGGTCTCGGCGTGAGCCTGAACAATCAACTCATCACCCGCGGCTGGGACACGACCGGCATCGTGATCCTCCCGGTCGATCCGCCGCAATATGCCGAGATCGGCATCGCCGCGCCCGCGCCGGAGGAGCTGTCCCCGGCGGCGAAGCGGTTTCTCGCCTTCGCCCGGCAGACACTGCGCACGGATCCCGAGGCCGCGGAACTTGGAAAGGAGCAAGCATGAAAGTATCCGAACTCCCCTACCGGCGCGTAACGCGCGAGGAAATGACCGAAGGGCTGCAGCGCGTGATTGGGCGCGTAAAGGCCGCACAGAGTGTTGAGGAGATCCTCGCCGCGCGGGCGGAATATCTCTCGCTCACGACGGAGTACGCCACGGCGCAGTCGCTGTCGTACATGCGCTACACGATCAACACCGTGGACCCGTTTTATCTGGCGGAAAAGGACTACTATGACGAGATCGGCCCGGAGGTCGAAAATCTTGCGCTGCAGTACACCTCCGCCGTGCTCGACAGCCCGTTCCGGAAAGAACTCGAGACGGTGCTCTCGCCGATCCTGCTGCGCAGCATGGAGCTGCAGCGGCGGAGCATGTCGCCGGAGATCATCGACGACATGGTCGAGGAAAACAAGCTCGTGAGCGAATACGCCCAGCTCATGGCGGGCATGCTCTTCCCCTTCCGGGGCGAGCAGCTGCCGCGGCCGATGCTGATGAAATACGCCCGCAGCGCCGACCGCGCCACGCGCAGGGAATGCTACGAGGCGCTCGGCACGACGCTGGAAGCGCACAGCGCGCAGCTGGACGATCTTTTTGACCGGCTCGTGCACGTGCGCGACCGGATGGCCAAAAAGATGGGCTATGAAAACTTCATCGAGCTTGGCTACTGCCGCATGGAGCGCATGTGCTACGACGCGCAGGCCGTGCAGACCTTCCGCGAGAACATCGTGCGCGACATCGTGCCGGTCGTGTCCCGGCTGCGGCTGGAAAACGCGAAGCGTCTCGGCATCGACACATTCCGGCTCTACGACAATGAATTTTTCACCCCCGGCGGCGACCCGACGCCCTGCGGCAAGGACGAACTCTTCGCCGCTGCGCAGAAGATGTACGACGCCATGGGCGACGTGCCGGGCGCATTTTTCCGCATGATGTGCGAAAATGAGGCCTTCGACGTCGAGTCCCGCCCGAACAAGTGGGGCGGTGGCTACTGCACGGAGTTTCCGAAGTTCCGGCAGCCGTTCATCCTCGCAAACTTCAACGGCACGTCCGGCGATGTGGACGTCGTGACGCACGAGGCCGGCCACGCGCTCAACGCCTATCTGATCGCGGACAACCGCTTCGCGCTGGAACTCGGCTGCGGCGGCATGGAAACCGCCGAAACGCACTCGATGAGCATGGAGTTTTTCGCCTGGCCGTATCTCGACGCCTTCTTCCCGAAGGCGGGCGACGCGGAGCGCTACCGCTTCCAGCACGCGCTTGATGCGCTCAGCTTCCTGCCCTACGGCACGATGGTGGACGAATTCCAGCACCGCGTCTACGCCGAGCCCGACCTCACCCCGGCCGAGCGCAACGCCGTCTGGCTGGAGCTGGAGGCGAAATACCGCCCGTATATCGACCAGCGCGGCGTCCCGTATCTCGAGCGCGGCACCCGCTGGCAGTATCAGATGCACATCTACGAGACGCCGTTTTACTACATCGACTACTGTCTGGCGCAGACGGCGGCGTTCCAGTTCCTGCTCGCGTCGCAGGACGATTATGACGATGCGTTCGCCCGCTACCTGCACCTGTCGCAGCAGGGCGGCGAAAAGCTCTGGACGGACCTGCTGGCCGAGGCGGGCTTCCGCTCCCCGTTCGAGCCGGGCGCCCTCGCACAGCTGGCAGCGCAGGTGGAGCCGCTCATCCGCAGGCACACCGTCTGACAAAGGAGGAAAGCACCATGTATGAACTGACCCAGGTGGCCGGAAACAGCTACTATATCCAGAGCCCGGCCAAGATCGGCCTCGTGCGCCTGAACGACACAGACGTCTGCCTCATCGACAGCGGCAATGACAAGGAGGCCGGGCGCAAGGTGCGCCAGATCCTCGACGCCAACGGCTGGCACCTGACCGTCATCTACAACACGCACTCCAACGCCGACCACATCGGCGGCAACCAGTACCTGCAAAACCAGACCGGCTGCAGGATCTATGCCCCGGGCATCGAGTGCGGCTTCACGCGCCACCCGGTGCTCGAGCCGTCGTTTCTCTACGGCGGCTATCCGCCGAAGGAGCTGCAGCACAAATTCCTCATGGCCAAGCCCAGCGACGCGCAGGAGCTGACCCCGGCGTGCCTGCCGGAGGGATTCGAACTGCTGCAGCTGCCGGGGCACTTTTTCGACATGGTGGGCTTTCGCACGCCGGACGACGTGGTGTATCTGGCCGACTGTCTGTCGAGCCGCGAGACACTGGAAAAGTACCAGATCGGCTTTCTTTACGATGTGGCTGCCTACCTGAACACGCTCGAAATGGTCAAAACGCTCTCTGGGCGCGCCTTCGTACCCGCGCACGCCGCGGCCACGGAGGACATTGCCCCGCTCGCACAGTACAACATCGACAAGGTGCTCGAGATCGCAGACATCATCACGGAGCTCTGCCGGGAGCCGCAGACGTTCGAGGCGGTCTTGCAGCAGCTGTTCCGGCGCTTCGACCTCGTGATGGACTTCGAGCAGTACGTGCTCGTCGGCAGCACGGTGCGCTCCTACCTCGCGTGGCTCAAAGACAGCGGAAGGCTCTGCGCCGTCTTTGATGACAACCGCCTGCTCTGGCAGCGGGCATGAAATGCATATCAAAAAACTCCGCATCCGATCGGATGCGGAGTTTTTTTCATTCCAGAAGTCCGTACTTTTCCTTCACGCGCGCGAGCTTGCTGAGTAATGGCTTATACAGCAGGAGCAGGAACACGGCCGTCGCGCCCGCGTGGATGAGGTTGAACACGAACCCCGACGCGCAGGTCGCCAGCCACAGCTGCCACGAGGGCACGGCGTTGTACATGAGCATGCTCGCCGTATCGAGCAGCACGCCGTAGACGATGAGCACCGAGAAAAAGCCGTAGAGCAGCAGCGGCACGAGCCGCACCTTCCGCCCGGCAAACAGCACGCCGCCGAGAAAGCCCACAAGCCCGAAACCAAGCATCTGCCACGGCGTCCACGGCCCCTGCCCGAAGAAAAAGTTCGAGATCAGGCCAGCCGCCGCACCGGTGACGAAGCCCGCCTCCGGCGTGAAGGCCACGGCCGTGAGGATCACGATCGCGCACACGGGCTTGCACTGCGGCAGCCAGTAAAACGCCGCGCGCCCGGCCACGGCCAGCGCCGTCATCGTCGCGAGCAGCACGAGCTCGCGCGCCTGCGGTCTGCGGCCTTCAAACCGCAGCACGAACGGCACAAACATCAGCCCCACGAGCAGCAGCGACGTGAGGTAGTATTTCCGCTCGTCCCACACGCACACGAACACCGCCATCAGCGCCGGGATCGCCACGAGCAGGATGCCGAGCGCGGCCCAGGTGCGCCGCGTCAATCGGTGAGACATTGCACGACCTCCCCGCACAGTACCGCGCCGGGCGCAGCGGTGCGCGCGATGCGCGCGGCCGCCGTGGTGTAAAAATAATTGCCGGAGAAAAACGCGCGCGCGGCGTTTTCCGTCACGACCTCGCCGCGAAAGAGCAGGCCGCAGCGGTCGGCGTACTGCGCGCAGAACTCCACATCGTGGCTCACGATGCACACGGCCGCGCCCTGTGCGCAGAGCGCGCGCAAAAGCGCGCCGAAGTCCGCCTTGAACGCGCCATCCATGCCCTTCGTCGGCTCGTCGAGCAGCAGCACGCGCGGCTCCATGAGCAGCACCTTCGCCAGCGCAGCGCGCTGTTGCTCGCCGCCGGAGAGGTCAAAGGGGTGCCGGTCGAGCAGCGGCGCGAGCGCCATCTGCCGCACGACCGTGTCCACCAGCGCGGCGTCCCTGCCGAGCGAAGCGAGATCGGCGCGCACCGTGTCGGCCGCGAAGAGCGTGCGCGGGTCCTGCGGCACGGCGGCGATGCCGTCGCGCAGGGGCTGGAGCGCGCGCTGCCGCTTCCCATCGAGGTACACGCTGCCGCGGTACAGCCGCAGTCGCCCGGAGAGCACGCCGAGCGCCGTCGTCTTGCCGCTGCCGTTGCTGCCGGTGAGCGCGTAGAGCTCACCCGGGCGCAGCGTGAGTGAGAAATTGCGCAGCACGTCCGCGCTGCCCTGCGCGTAGCGAAACCAGCCGTCGCGCACGGTCAGCACCGGGGACGTGTCCACGGGCGCGGGCGGCGCGTCCGGCATCGGGCGCGGAGAAAAGCGCTGGAGATACGCCCGACCCGCGCGCACGGTGAGCGGCAGACGCTCCGTCTCGCCGAGGGCGGCGGCGATGCGCGCCGCCGTGGGCATGGCAGAAAAGATCGCATGACCGCGCACCGCGGCCGCCGCCTCCTGCGGCGCACCGGCGGCCAGCAGCCGCCCCTGCTCGAGCACGATGAGGTGGTCGGCCAGCGGCACGGCCTCCTCCAGCCGCTGCTCGGACAGCAGGATCGTCAGCCCCAGCTCCTCGTTGAGCTTGCGCAGCGTGTGCAGGAAAGTACTCGCCGCGATGGGGTCGAGCTGGCTCGTCGGCTCGTCCAGAATGAGCACGTCCGGCCGCATGACCACGACGGACGCGAGGTTGAGCATCTGCTTCTGGCCGCCGGAGAGCGCGCCCACGTCGCGCTCGAACCAGTCGGCAATGCCGAAGTAGCTCGCCATCTCGGCGACGCGCAGACGCATGGTTTTTTCCTCGCACCCGAGGCTCTCGAGCCCGAACGCCAGCTCGTGGAACACCTTGTCCGTCACGATCTGATCGTCCGGGTGCTGGAGCACAAAGCCGATGCGCCGTGCCTGTTCGGCAAACGGGATGTCCTTTAAAGGCGTGTCCCCGAGGCACACCGTGCCGCTGACCGTGCCGTGCGGCGTGAGGCAGGTCTTGAGCTGGCGCAGAAGGGTCGATTTGCCGCTGCCGCTCTCGCCGCAGAGGACGGTGACCGCCCCCTCCGGGATGGTGAGCGTGAGATCATCGAGTGCCGGGCGCGTCTGGCCCGGATAGGCAAACGTCAGATGTTCGAGCGCAAACGACGCCATGTCAGTGCCTCCTTTCCATCGAGCAGCAGCGGCAGAAAGCACAGCAGCGCAAAGCACGCCATGCACACCGCACTGGGCGCACCGTCGCCGCCGATGCGGATCGACGGGTAGTAGCGCACATACAGCGCGCCGCAGCCAACGCCCACGCACACGCCCGCAAACGCGAGCGCAAACACGGCGCAGAGCACGCCGTCGCGCCGGGTGAAGCGGTAATTGCCGAAATAGGTTCTTCTGCCGGCGCCGTAGCCCCGGCTCTTCATGGAGTCCGCCGCCGTGATGCCGCTCTCAAGCGCCCACGAAACGGTGACGGACAAAATGCGCGCGCCATTTTTCAGCCGCCGCCACGCGCTGCCCTCGCGCGTGCCGCAGCCGAGCGATGCCTGCGCCGCGCGCACGGCGCGGATGTGCGCGGAAAACTTCGGTACGAACCGCAGCGCCATGCTCAGCAGCAGCGACACGCCCGGCAGCGCGCTACCGAACACGTACAGATATTTCTCCGCCGTCATGACGACGTTGCAGCACTGGAACCACAGGATCACGGCCGCGAACATCGCCGCCGCTGCCGCGCCATAGCACAGCGCCTCGCGCGTGACGGGGTTGCCGTTCGGCAGGTAGAACAGCATCGTCACGCCCGCGTGGTTGAACAATGCGTTGAGCGCCGCCATCAGCACCAGAAACGGCACGAGCCAGCCGAGCGTCCGCCCCAGACTGCGCCAGCCGCGCAGCACCGCACAGTAGCCCAGCGCGCCCAGCAGGCTCAGCGCCAGAAACACCGGGTGCAGCACGAGCATCGTCAGCAGCAGCACGGCCGCAAAATAGCAAAAGGTCAGCGCCGGGTGCAGCGCCGAGAAGGAATCGTTCATGGTTCTCCTTGCTGGGCGCCGACGTCGCGCCCGAGGTCGCAGGTATAGCTCCAGACGACGGTGTCGCCGTCGTGCAGCGTGCAGCCGCTGCAGCCGTAGTCCGGCCAGACACCGTTGACGCTGTACATCCAGCCGGACAGCTCGCCGCAGTCAAATTCGTAGAGGTTGCCGATGCCCTCGATATAGGCGCTGTTGTACGCAGGCGTCCATGTCGACTCCATGTGGAGGCCCTGCGCGCGGCAGACCCGCTGCAGCACGTCGAACACCGTGTCCCCCTCCGAGAAGGCGACGGTCGTCTCCGGCAGGAGCACGCCGTCGGCAGGGACGATGTCCGCCTTGTCGGGGTTCAGAGCGTCCATGTGCTCCAGCACCGTGCTGCACTCGATCGTTACCGTGCAGTGCAGCGCGCCGGCGTCATCCTGCGTCTGTCCGCCGCAGGCCGTGCACAGCAAAAGCAGCAGGCACAGCAGCAGTGCAAGCGCGCGCCGCTTAGCCATGCTGCACCGTCCCGTTCACGACTGTGAGCGTGGCCGTCGTCGTGGCAAGGCTCTCTGATTCGTCCGCGGCGGCCAGCACAGCGTCCGACACCGTCAGCGCCGCCTCCGTCACACCGTCGGCGAGCTGAAAGCGCAGCCGCACGAGCACGCTGCCCGTCGATGTGGCGAGCGTGCCGCCATCCTCCGGCAGGCACAGGGCGCGCGCGCTGCCGGTCTCATTGGCGCGCTCGGAGTCGCTCTCCCACTCCGGGAGACTGCCCATCACGAGCGGGATGTCCCCGTCCGACGTGCCGAGGAATGTGATCTGCGTCGGGTCAAAGGTCACGGCGAGGCTCGCCGCCTCATAGTGCGCGCCGTCCGGCAGGCCGGAGAGCACGACGTCGACCGTGCACGCGCCATCCGCGTCCGCGCTCTGGCACGTGAGCGTAAGCGTGGGGTCGGTGTCTGCGACGCTCTTTTGCCGCAGCGTGATGCACAGCACCACAACGACCACGACCAGCAGCACGGCAAGCACAATGGCAAGGTTCTTTTTCGTCCAGAAAGTCTTCATTGTCCGTCCTCCTGCGCCGTGGGCAGCACCGTATTCTGAACAAAACTGTCAGCCAGCGCGCGCACATCCTGCGTGTCGACGCGGCCGTCAAGATTCACATCCATCGTCAGCAGCAGCTCCGTTGCCGGGGCCTTGCTGTCTGCGCAGGCCGTGCGGATATTGAGCGCATCCTGCGCGTTGATAACGCCGTCGGCATTCCCATCGCCGACGGTCAGCACCGGGCCCTTGCCTTCCGTCACGGTGTAGTTTTCCGTGTCATTGAGCGCGTCATCCGTCACGTCCGGCGCAAAGAGCCAGACCCATGTCGGCGTGTCGCTGCGCTCAGACAATACGGGGCTGTAGAGCAGCTGCGTCCCGTCGGAAAACGTGACCGTGCTGTCCGCCGTCACGTCCGGCAGGCACACGGCGACCGTGCGGTATCCGGCCGGGATGAGGCCGCTGCCGTCCGCCGTGCAGAGCACGCGCGCGACCGGTTCGTCCGGCTCGGCGGGCGTCTCGACCGTGGGCGTGTCCGTCTCCTGATAGAGGCCGCTCTGCCCGCGCCGGAACCGCGAGATGGCCACGAGCGCGTACACCGCCTGCTCCGTGGCGAGACTGTCCGTGCCGCCGGAGGCCTTGTGGCGGAACGCGGCCGCGCCCGCATCATAAAACGTCAGCAGCGCATCGACCGCCGAGCCGCCGTCCTTGACGAAACGGCTGTCCGTGTCCGGGTCGATGCCCAGCGCCGTGCAGGCGACGATGACCTGCGCGACGCTCTCGGCATTGGCGGAGCCCCACGAGGTGAAGCCGCCGTCGCTGCTCTGCATGGCCGAGAGCGTGTCAATGCCGCGCGACACGGCCGCTGCGACGGCCGCCTCCCCGCGGTACGCCGCCAGCGCCTGCAGCACCATGGCCGTCACGTCCGGGTCGGCCGCCGCACCGCTCATCGCCCAGCCGCCGCTGGAGAGCTCTGCCGCCAGAATGGCATCCACGCACTGGCGGCGCACCGCGCTGCCGGACAGATAATTGCGGCTGTCGAGCGCGAGCAGCGCAAACACCGGGCCGTTGATGCCCTGATTGCGCACCCAGGCAAAGTCTGCATACGGCGCGGTGAGGTCGCAGCCGCCGACCTGCGTCGCGTCGCGCCCGATGGCGGACAGCGCGAGGATGACGCGCGAATTGTCCGTGGATTTGTAGGCGTTGAGCGCACCGTCGCGCCCGGACGCTGCCGTGAGCTCCGGCGCCTTGGACGCAACGTCTGCATAGTAGCGCACGAAATAATCACTGTCCACGGCGAAATCCCCGCCGCGGGCAAGGCCCAGCACCGTCCACTCATCGCCGTAGCCCGGCGACGGGACGGCCGCCGCCTGCTGCGCCAGTGCGGCCGAGAGCACCGGCTGCACATCTGCGCCCTGCGCCGTCGGCGCCGGCAGCACCGCGCACGCGAGCAGCAGCGCCAGGCACAGCGCCAGAAACCGTTTGTTCGTTTTCATGATCTGCCTCCTGAAAGGGGTCTTACACGCACGCGGTCGATGCGCGCGCGGATTTTCCGAAATCACGCAACATTATACCAGCCGGATTGCGCAAAAGCAACGCTCTGCGGCATTTCCCGCCCCGGCGATGCATAGACTTTCTGTCAGGTTTTCCGGCAGGCCGCTTTTGCGCAATTTCCCGCGCGCGGCGTGCTAGGATACCCCCATGGACGTCATCTATCTCGACAGCCTGTTCGGGCTGAATCTGCTGATCGACTACTGCCTGGTGCTGGCATCGGCGCGCGTGTGCGGCGTGGTGCTGCGCCGCTGGCGGTACGCGCTCGCGGCGCTCATCGGCGCGCTGTACGCGGCGCTCATGGTCCTGCCCGGCTGCGGGT
>ERZ772858.990-NODE-990-length-32592-cov-9.332145_pt1 | contig 32592 bp, 29 predicted proteins | sample MGYA00512136_ERZ772858 | MGnify/ENA primary metagenome ERZ772858 (study PRJEB29015, sample SAMEA2737726) | human gut metagenome | biome: human gut; feature: human-associated habitat; material: faeces | place: China | collected 2012 ...
GTTTTTAAATTTAAAGCCATCTTCTGCAAACTACAAACTCTGTACTACAAACTATTATTTATTCATTTCTTCTTTCATCTTTTTCAAACCCATGGGTTTATCTTCAAAGAGGAAGGCCGGCATGACTTTGACTTCGTCGATGATCGGCGTGAAGCCCATCTGGTCGAGGACGTCTTTCTGGAGGTCGATGCCCGGGGCGATTTCGGTCAGGTGGACACCGTCTTCTTTCATTTCGAATACGGCACGTTCTGTGATGTAGAGGACATGCTGTTTATGTTTACGGGCATAGTTGCCGCTGAAGGTGATGTGACCGACTTCGGGAACGAATTTCTTGACTTTCCCTTCCTGCAGGATGTGCAGTTCACCGTCTTTGATTTCTTCGCGGAGTTTCCCTGTCGTAAAGGTCCCGCAGAAGACGACGTTCTTCGTATTCTGGGTGATGTTGACGAAGCCGCCGCAGCCGGCAATGCGCGTACCGAATTTGGATACGTTGATATTGCCTTCTTTATCGCATTCGGCCAGGCCCAGGCAGGTCAGGTCCAGGCCGCCGCCATCGTAGAAGTCGAACTGTGTAGCCTGGTCCATGTAGGCTTCGGCATTGACAGAAGCCCCGAAGCGGACGCCGCCGAGAGGTACGCCGCCGATGGCCCCGGCTTCGACAGTCATGGTCAGGCTGTCGCCGATGCCTTCTTCGTTGGCTACGGACGAGACGAGTTCCGGAATACCGATGCCCAGGTTGATGACGGCTTCACTGCTCATATTGAGGAGCAACAGGGCTGCCCGGCGGGCAATGACTTTCTTGGCATTGAGCGGAGCCGGATCCAGGGCTTTGACGGGAATCGTCGTTTCGCCTGTCAGGGACGGGTCATATTCGCAGTCGAAGGACTGCTGCCGTTTCGTTTCGTCATCGACCTGAACGACGTAGTCGACGTAGATGCCCGGTACTTTGACCAGTTTCGGGTCGAGCGTGCCGCCTTTGACGATTTTTTCGACCTGGACGACGACGATACCGCCGCTGTTATGGACGGCCTGTGCCAGCGGCGTGGCATCGAAAGGCGATACTTCCTTGGTCAGGACGACGTTGCCCCATTCATCGGCATAAGTCCCGCGGATGAAGCCGATATTCATATCCATGCGCGGATAGAAGAGCTGGTCATGGCCTTCGATGTTGATGACTTTGACGAAGTCTTCCTTGGTGACGTCATTGAGGCGGCCGCCGCTGATGCGGGGGTCCGCAAAGGTATCGAGGCCGACGTGGGTAATCGTGCCTAAGCGATGAGCTGCGACGTCACGGAAATACTGGGACAGCGTGCCCTGGGGCAGGTTGTAGGCCTGGATCTTATTTTCATTGACTAATTTCTGCAGGGCCGTAACGGCGTTCCAGTGGCCGAGGATGGCTTTTTTCAACATCCCTTCGTGAGCGAAGTGGTCGCCGCCGCGGCCATCCGTATTCCCCTGGGAAGCGGCATAGATGAGCGTCAAATCTCTCGGCGAACCCGTATTGAGGAAGCGTTCTTCCAGGGCGCTGGTCAAGGCTTCAGGCTGACCGGAACCGACGAACCCGTTGGTCGTGACGACGTCACCGTCTTTGACGAGCTGAGCTGCTTCTTGAGCTGTAATTATTTTCACTTGTTTCATGTCTTCCATCTCCTATTTCTTCACGTTTGTTATATGCATTTCGTGAATTCATTATACAAAGGAAGCATATGGAATGATAGACGAAAAGGATGGACTAAATTGGTAGGAAAAAATTCCATGAAGTCAAATTACTGGGCTTCCAGGGCATTCCAGGCTTCATCAGCCCGTTCGACGAACATCTGGCGGACCGCTTCATTTTCTCCCAGGCCATGGATATAGGTCGTAACTGTGAAGCCTTCTTTTTCCAGGATACTCTTATGGGAATCGGCATCGGCACCGGCCATGTCGTTATTGGCATGGTCGCCGGCGACCATCATCATGGGCATGAGGATGACGTGCTTGATGCCCTTGGCTTTCAGCTGGGGAATGACTGTATCCAGATGGGGCCAGCCTTCGACGGAGTAGATGTAGACATTGCCCAGGTCAGCTGCATCGAGGCGGTTCTGGACGACGGAGTAATAAGCATTGGCCGGATGCGGCGTACCATGGGCCATGACCAGGATGGCTTCTTTCTTGCCGATTTTCGGGAACTGTGTCGAAAAGGCTTTGACGAATTCAGCGATGTCGTCGCGCTGGTCTTCCTGGCCCATCCAATACATGAGCGGCGTGCCGAGGGTCAACTTCTTGAAATCATGTTTGTAGAGGTCGAAAATAGCCGTATCATAGGCATATTCCATACCCGGGATGATGTCCAGGGAGGTAATGGCCACGCGCGTATAGCCTTCTTTTTTCAGCTGGGCCATGGCCTGTTCCGGCGTCGGTACGGTCACGCCTTCTTTAGCCTTGATGCGGTCGACGATGATATGCGACGTGAAGGCGACGACGACTTTCTGGTCCGGATGGGCCGCCTTGATAGCCGATACAGTCTGGTCGATGGTCTTCTGGCGGCTGTCCTTATAGGTCGTGCCGAAGCTCAATACCAGGATGGCGTCTTTATTGGCTTCGTTCTGCATGTCCGGGTTGTTGTACGTGCGGACCCCGATTTCCGCGGCCTGTTTCAAAGCCGGCGTAGCGTCCTTGACTTCCGGGTTCAGCGTATAGCCGGCAGCAAAAGAGGGCGCCGAAAAAGCACCAAACGACGTCAGGGCCAAAGATAAAATCAGCGCGGTCTTTAATTTTTTGTGGAACATAATCATCTCTCCTTTGATAAAAAAATATAAAAAAAGAGGCTGTCACATGATGGCATAAGCCTTCATGCGACAGTCCCTTATATACGAGTCCTTCACGGCCAGCAGCTCATAAAAAGCGGCTCGCCGTAAAAATCGCCATCCCCATCGCTCGCAGGTCAACCGGTGATCCTAATCAGGCAGTTCTTCTGGCTCGGATTCATGGCCATGGCTGCGCCTTCCCATACGCGGACGTACAGTGACATCATTGCAGCCTGGCTCCTCCTTACAGCGGCGGGACCGCGCCGGTTTTGCACCGGACTTCTCTATTGAGCTTACGCACCTGATTGCACTATGGAATTGTATGGATCCTTACAGGACTAACGTCGGGGCGACATACGTACGGGCCAGTAATTCCTGATTCAGGGCATAGAGGCCTTTGGCATCGCTGCCGAACATCTTGTATTTCTTGATCAAATCGTCGGCATTCTTTTCTTCTTCGCCCTGTTCCTTGACGAACCAGTCGAAGCACTGCATGGTCCGGTAATCGTGGACTGTATCGGCAGCCTGATAAATCTTATTGATCAGCGACGTGACATACTGTTCATGAGCCAAGCCGGCTTTGAGGACCGCTTTGATGCTGTCAAAGTCGTTCTGCGGTTCGGCGATGGCCGAGAAGGTAACGCGTTCGCCGTTGTTATGCAGATACGTCCGCATGAGCATCGCGTGATCCCGTTCTTCCTGGGCCTGGACATCATACCAGTTGGCAAAGCCGTCGAGGCCATTGTCATAGAAATAGTTGGCAAAAGCTAAATACAAATATTCCGAATAGAATTCCTGATTGATCTGGGTATTGATTAATTCTTTTACTTTTGCATCGAGCATAACGGTACCTCCTTGAGATATGTCTCAAAACGTGTACAGAACTTCATCGTTTTTCTTGAACCGTCCTTATTATATCACATTTGACCCTATCAGGAACACTTCTTATTTGACTTTTTGCTCATCAATGGCATTCTTGATGCTCTTCAAGTCCTTGATGTCGACTTCTTTCAGGAGCTGGCGGAACCGGGCCAGCTGTTTTTCGACTTCCGGTGACAATTTCGGGAATTTCGGGTTAATGGCCTTGAGTTCCTTGAGGACGATCTGGGCGACGACATAGCGCGTATACCACTTGTCATCAGCCGGGACGATGTACCAGGGAGCGTACTTCGTCGACGTGGCCGATAAGACTTCGCCGTAGACTTTCTGATAGCGGTTCCAATATTGCCGTTCCTCGATGTCAGACATGTCGAACTTCCAATTCTTCTGCTTAGTCAGGATGCGGTCGATGAGGCATTTCTTCTGTTCATCTTTCGACAAATGGAGGAAGATCTTGACCATAGGGAAGCCATTTTCCGACAAGTACCGTTCCCAGTCGCATATCTGGCGGTAGCGCGTTTCCCAGATATCCTTGCGGACCAGTTTTTCCGGTATACCGTCGCTTTTGATGAGGTTGTGGATGCGGGCGACGACGACTTCTTCATAGTGCGAGCGGTTGAAGATGCCGATTTCCCCCCGGCCGGGCAGGGCTTTATTGATGCGCCACATATAGTCGTGATCCAGTTCTTCCGAGCTCGGTTTCTTGAAGCTGTGCACTTTGACGCCAGCCGGATTGAGGTGGGCAAAGACGTGTTTGACCGTACCGTCTTTCCCGGCCGCATCCATGGCCTGCAGGACGATGATCAGGCCGTAGTGATTGTCGGCACAGAGCTTTTCCTGTAAATCCTGCATTTCGGAAATCGTCTGGTCCAGCAGTTCGCCTTTGACCTTCTTCTTGTCGATGTCCACATCGCAAGTCGTCGACCACTGGGTCAAATCGATTTTTTTGCCTTCTTCCGCTAAATATCGGGAAATATCCATAGTAAAAACTCCTTTCTCTATCTATAGTGCTTCTCACAGGACTGGCTGTGGGCTGCCTTTTCCCCAGCGGCTCCGCTTCCCGTTTTTATAGTTGATGTTGATGGACCCTATCTTGACTTTGCCATTGACAATGGAAAAAGCGTCCGTCGATACGTCACCAAAGAACATGGAAATGACAACGTCCCGGAAGTTCAAGGTCTTGCCATCCTGAGCGAAAGAGCCGGAAATGCCTCGGAAGGGCAGCTGGTGATAGCGTCCCGGGCCGGACTGGAAATCACCGTAAATCGCCTTGGTGCCGGTCGTTTTATTTTCTTCCATGTGCAGATTCAAGTCGACGTTGCGGCGCAGGAAGAGGTCATGGGCCGCAATGCCGCCTTTGAGCTGGGAGCCGGTCATGTCCGCCGTATACGATTTATCGTCCAGGTTTACCTGTCCATGACCTTTCATGGAGCCGCCGAAGACGCCGGCCGTGACTTCGTTTATATCGAGCAGGCCCTGTTCATAATGGACCTGTCCTACGACATCCGTAAAGACCAGGGCCGTAATATCCAGACGGTCCATCTTCAAAGTACCGTCGATGACCGGGGCATATAAAGGGCCGCGGATGTCGGCCGAAACCGTCGCCGGGTCGTCGATATCGAGGCCGGCCCCGAGGGAACGGGGATTGCAGTCGCTCAGCAAGAGCGACAGGCTATACTGCGGCGTTTCTTCTTTGAAATCCAGGCTGCCGCGGATGCGCAGGGACTTGGCATCGATCATGCCGGAAAAGTGACCGGCCCGCAAGTCGATTTTCGTCTTGCCTTTAGTATGGATGGCCGAAGAGAACTCGACATCGCCGATCTTGAAATAACGGCCTGGCGCTTCAGCTTCGATGACGCTCTGATGCAGGGCGACGTGGCAGTTAAAGGGGCGGTTGCTCTTAGGCCCTGTGACCTTGACCAAATCCTTCGGGCCGCTGCTGTGATGGTCACTGGCCTTCTTGATATGCTGTAACTCCATTTTATCATTAAAGATCAAATGAATATAGGCATTATTCAAAGTCACGTCTTCGACAGTCTGCGTACCGATATGACCGGTCAGGACATCGCTCAGTTTGACCGTAAACTGGCCTTCCGGTATCTGGACCAGCGTATCCCCATCTTCATCGTTCCATACCAGGCCCTCAAAGGACACGGTTCCGCCTGGCGTCGCCGTCAGGCGTTCCACCGTGACCGTACCGGGAAAGAGCTGGCGTTCTGCGACGACTTGGTTGAAGATATCCGCCGCTTTGTAGCTCATGTAGAAACAGAGTCCGTAAAGGACGACGGCGGCGATCAAGGTAATCGCCCCCATGCGTTTCAGTTTTCGTTTATGTCGGACATACCATTTATTCCACATGTTCTCCCGTCTTCTTTGCACTCATATCACTGATTTTCCAGGTGTTCCCGTCTTTTACCATCGTCACCTGACCGTTGAAATACTGAACTTTGACCTTGGCACTGCCTGGGATACGGTCCCGCGCTTTCAAGGTGAAGGAAAAGGTCGTCTTATCGCTTCCGGAAGCGATTTTGCGAAGATTGGAAACGTCGCTGGACAAGGTATTGGCGTAGCCCGGCGCGTAACCATCATAGCCGCCGACAGAATTCTGGAATTCCCCAGTCAGCATCTGGAAGGCATCTTGCAGGTCGTGATTGGAAATGGCCTTATGGTAAGCCAGGAAAGCCTGCTTCGCGCCATCTGTCTTTTCATCAGCCAGGCGGACGCTGATATATTCGACGGTCTGGCTGTTCTTGCTGACGGCAAAGCGCAGGATTCCCTGTTTCCCGTCATCGGTCTTAAAGGTATATTCATAATGAATCTGGGCGCCGTATTCCGAGGCCTGGTAATCGTCACCATAGGCATTGACGACGTCATCCAAAGAGCTGCCCTGATGGATGCCCCGCTTGCTCTGCACTGCCGGCGAGGAGGATGTCAGCATGATGACTTTATCGTCTTTGACGACGACATCCATATCGGTAAACTTATGGTGAACGGCACCGTCTTTACTATCCGACGTGCTGAGTTCCCGGCCTAGGCCGTCTTTAGCTTTATCCCAGCTTTGGTCCAGGTAAACGCCGTTTAAAGAGAGTTCCGAATCAGCCGTCTTGACAGGCTGCGACGATACGGTACTCCCCTGGGCCGGTAGGGCTTTCTGTTCATGGGCGTACCAGATGCCGCCGGCAATGGCCACAACGAGGACGCAGGCCAGGGCGATGAGGAGATTGCGATGCTCTTGGAGCTGCGCTTTTAAAGGAACTTCTTTTTTCTGCTGCTGCGGCATAACTACAGGATGTACTGCCGGCCGGCTTTCAGGCTGCACTACCCTTTCCTCCTGCTGTACGGCCGTCCGATCGGTCAGAGGACCGTATTGGGCTTGCGGAACCTGCAGCGGGGCCCCGCAGGACGGGCAGAATTTTGCCGACGGGTCGACGGGCTGGTGACATTGCGGGCACGTATGGACGGGTTTGCCGCAATGACTGCAAAAGGCCGCATCAGCCGCTACGGGACGGCCGCAATGAGGACAGTATTTTCCATTTACTCCGTTTACATTTTGCGTTGACATTGCATTTTTATCGTTTTGATGATTGGCTTGGTTATCGCCTGTATCGTCAAAGTTAAATGATGTAAACATGTTTTCACCGCTCAAGGTGCCAATCGACGCCAGGTAAGAAATGCCGAAGATGAAGAACAGGGCTGTCATGGGAACGGTACACATGAGGCGAAAGGCCTGATAGAAGGAAGTCCCCAACCGTTCTTCCCGGCGATAGATGTAATGCTGGCAGAAAACAGGAATCATCCAGACCAGGACCAGGAGGACGGCATAGCCGATAAAGGTCCCATAGCCGCCGCGGGTCATGCCGAACATCAGCTGGGTCATACTATAGACGATATGGCCGACGACGGCAGCCGTACAAAGGGCGCTGACCAGCCAGCTGAGGATGACGTAGTAAATATAGCGGCGGTATTGGCTGATATAGTGCCAGCGCTTACGATTCACATAAATAGTAGCGATGATACCTAAGATACAGAGAATCGCAGCCACAGTCCCATTGAAAATTTCCGCAATCAAGATCAACAATAAGTCTACGACAAAATAGCCCAGGAACATTTTGAGCAGATAAGCCAGAGCCCGCGTCTTATAGAGCAGGTAAATCATGATGACCAGAAGAGCCAGCGTAACCAGCGTATTGAGGCCGCTGAAAAAGGTTAGGACATCCATGGTCCGCCGTATCCCAGCAGGACCGCCGAACAAGCCGATCATAGCCAGTCCCCGCAGGGCAATTTCAAATAAAACGCCCAGGACCGTCGTCACGACGCCAACATACATCATGGCGATGATAGCCGTGTACTTCTTATGCTCCGTCGGGAACCACTTGCCAAAATAGCCTAAAGAATCCATAGAAACACCTCCATAAAGATAAGGTAATTATAATTTTATGTTACACCTATTTGGCAAAAAGGAAAAGGACTTGTCGCATGTGCGACAAGTCCCTTTTCGAGTATTAAGTTTTCAGTTTGTAGTTTTTAGTTAAGGCTTTTAAATAAAAACCATCTACTAACGGCTAACAGCTAGCCGCTGACTGCAAAAAAAGGCGCTGTTAGCGGATGGTTTCGTAGGGGGCGCCCACGTGCGAGCCCCTACGAGCCACGAACCACTAACAACGAGCCACTAACCCTAATACCATTCGTTGATCCAGTTCTTTTCGGTCGGGAAGAGGTCCTGCAGGGTTTGCAGAGCCTTTTCGTTTCCCTGGAGTTTTTCGTTGAAGACCAGGTCGTTTACATCCATGGCGCCGAAAGCCAGCAGGGCCAGTGTGCCGATGGGCATGGTGACATTCGATTGTTTATTTTCTTCTTGGGTTACTTTGGGTTTACCATTGTTTACAGTCAGGGTAAAGGTCCCGCAGTTCCAGTCTGCCAGGGGATCTTCTGTATGGAAGGTGACGGTCCCGTCAGCTCGATAAGGCAGCTGTTCCAGCGCCCCTTTGACGTCGACGATGCGGCCTGTCATGAAGGGCATCGTTTCATGGCCCTGTTTCCCGTCGAGATAGAAGCGGTAGGACTGGTCATGAATGCCTTCATTCCACTGGAAGGCGTCGCCCTGGGAACGGTGGTTGTACATATAGCCTAAGAGGCCGCGCTTGCCTTTGCGGCAGGTGTAAACGAATTCACCGCTGATGATGGTCGGTTCTCCCAGCTGATAGAAGGCATAGCCAATGGGTTCATCGCCATTGAAGCAGACGGCGATATTGCCTTCGGCCAACTGGGCTTCGATATGGCTCCGCCAGCTCGCTTCATCGCGCAGGGCATAGCCTGACAGGCCTTTCGTATAACCTTCATAAATGGCAGCCAGGTAAGGCCACTGGTCCGGGCTGTTGACAAAGGCATAGCGCACGGTCCGGTCCGTCAGCGGCCGCAGGGCTTCCAGATTCATCGTCTCTTTCCACTGATGGCAGTAGAGTTCATAGCCATAGGGCTGGTAGAAACCGGCCTTGCTGGGCATGAGGATGTGGATATAATGACCGCGGCGCTTCATTTCTTTTAGGGCTGCCGTCAGCAGTTTCCCACCGACGCCGCTGCGCCGGGCTGCCGGGTGCGTCGCCAAACCGACGATATACGACGTGTCTACGGCTTTGCCGCGCAGACAGAGGGTGTACGGGTTAAGATGGGTCAGGCAAGCCATATCGTCGCCCTCAAAGCCCATGAGGACGTTTTCAGGCTGATAGAAATGGTTGAAGTACCACTGGAAAAAAGGATCTTCCCGATGTTCAAAACAGTAGTCCCAAAGGCTTTCGACGAGGCCCCGGTCCGATTCAGCCGCTAAGCGGAAGTGCATAGAAAAGCCCCCTTATTTCTGACGCAGTGTGACGTCATATTTTTCGACGAAGTGATCCGGATTGTATGATTCCTTGGAATGGCGCAGGCCGGGAATCCCCATATCTTCTTCACGGTTGATATACGTCGTATGCGGCCAGGCATGGACGACGAATTCATGATTGATGACCTGATAGAGGCCGCGGATCGTCGGATCGCTCTTTTCAAAGTGGATGATGGCCGTATCATCGTTGAGCATCTCACCGATAGAGAAAGCGACGATCTTATTGTACATGCGGATGGCACCGCCCGTCGGCTGGAGGACTTCCCAGTTATTGAAGACGGTTTCGATGGCATGGCGTTCGCCCAAGAGTTCATCATCTTCGTCACCGGCTTCGTGCTGGTCGTACCAGGATTTTTCCGCAGCCAGACATTCATCGAAGATGTCTTCCGTAATGGGGACGTATTCCCAGTTGCCGAAATACTGATTGCGGAAGTGATTGAGATTGTTTTTCTTCTGGCGGTATTTCTTGCCCGATAAGTTGATCAGGCTCTGGGTCAGATAGACGTATTCATAATTGTCCCGGTCCGGCGTGAAGTCATAACAGTCTTCACAGAGGGCCTTGATACGTTCGACAGCTTCTGGTGTAACGCCTTTCATCAAGAAAGGATAGCCATGTTCATCGAACCATTCGTGCATGCGCAGGACGCCTTTGACGAAACTTCCGTCTTTGCGGGCGAAGGGCGGGATCCAGAACTGTTTCTTGCCGCGGCCTGAGCGGATATAGAGGACATTGTCTTCTTCGGCCCACTGGATTTCATAGGGCTTCTGCCAGGCAAAGAGCGTCATGAAAGTAGCGTCGGCCTGTTCATATCTTTTCTGATGAAAATAGTCATCTATAAGTGGTTTATCTTCTAAGCGAAAGTCTCTGAATTCAATAATGGTAATCTCCCCCTAAAATATTTACACCTTAGATACATAAGGATTGTCTTGGATATAAAAACGCCAGGGAAAATATTTCCCATGTACGGCGTAATCAATATGGATACGCGGCGAAACGGCCACTGTAAACGGGACCTCTTCTTCTGGATGGGCAATATACAGGCAGGAAGACGTCAAATCTAAAGCGTTTTCCTCGCGCGTAATGGCCATGGCCTGACAGAGCTTGCCCGGTCCATTGGTCAGGTTCCTGCCGGCTTTCCTGGCCTTCCGCCGTGCGGCCATGAGGTCTGTCCCGCAGATGGGTTCGATGGCCCGTATGAGCACGGCCTGGCCTTCGCCTTCGGGACCGGCGACGACATTGAAGCAGCAGTACATGCGTAAATCAAGTAAACATAGCTGATACCGCCGGCATGGAACATCGGTGCCGTCCGCTTGGTCAGGCCGCGGAAGCTGTGGGCCCCATCGTCGGGAAAGCCGTCATAAAAACCGCCATAGGCTTCGGTCTCGACGATACGGCCGCTGCAGATGCCCTGTGGCGTTTCATGGATGACATACTGGCCCAGCAGGCGTGGGGCCAGCAGGCTGGCATCGACACAAAACTCGTCAGCCCTCCATCTGCGGCCTATCATTCTTTCTTGCGGTAGCCTAAGGAATGGGAAATTTCATAGGCATACTGACTCATAGTAAACAACATCTTCTGGCGGATGGAATCATAAAAGCGCATAGACGGCCCGGCAATGGTCAACGAGGCGATGACCTGGCCTTCAAAATTGAAGATAGGCACAGACAGGGCGAACAGTCCATGCTCGCTTTCATCCTGGGTAATGGCATAGCCGTTATGACGGATCGTGGCAAACTCTTCTTCAGAAATATTGCCGTATTTTTCGATATAGCGCTGGCGTTCGTCATCGCTCGTCCAGGCCAGCAGGACCCGGCCGGCAGCACCCTTATAGAGGGGCAGCGATTCGCCGATGGGAATGACCCGGCGCAGGGAATGGGTACTTTCGACGTGGTCCAGGCAGATGCGGCAGTCGCCTTCGGCAATGTAAATACTGACCGTTTCGTTAAACAACTGCTGTAAACGCCGTAAATACGGCTTGGCCAGGGTGATGACGTTTTCCGTCCAATGAGACGAATAGCCCAGCGCCAGGGCCCGCGGCCCCAGGCGGTACTGCTTGGACGTATCGTTGCGGGTCAGATACTGGCGCCGTTCCAATGTGTTTACAATGCGGAAAGCCGTCGACGTATTCAGATGGGTATGCTCAGCGATTTCCTTCAAGGTCATGCCCGTATTACATTCGACGAAGAGGTCGAGGACGTCGAGGCTCTTTTCCAAGGATTTCAATAAACTGCTGTGATGCTCTTCTTTTACCAATGGCTCTCACCCTTCCTTGGAATTACGATTTAACTTTCATGCCGATTTCCAGCGAATCCGGCGGGTCAGCGACGACGACATCCCCCTCGTCGAGACCATCGAGGATGACGACGCGGCCGTCTTCTTCATCGCCAGTCAGGACAGAACGGGCATCAGCCAGGCCGCTGTCATTGACGATGTAAACGAAGTCACCGCTGTCCTTTGTGCGGACTGCCGTCTTGGGGACGGTAATCTGGGAGACTTCTTTCGGCGTGGCAATGCGGACGTGATAGAATTCACCGGGAACGAACAGGCTCTTGGCGTTATTGAATGTGACCTTGGCCATATAAGAGCCAGTGGACGGATCTTTTTCCGTCGCCAGATAGGTCAGTTCCCCCGTCTCGGTTTCGCCCGAAGCGGCGATGATGGATACTTGCAGGCTGCCGTCTTTTTTGGCGTCCTGTAAGGCCTGGATGTACATTTCAGGGATGGCAAAGGTAGCGATTAAGGGAGACATCTGCTGAATCGTAGCCAGGACGTTGCCGGCAACGGCAACGGACGGATTATCGGCTACAGCCGTGACCCGGCCGTCAATGGGCGAATAAATCGTCGTATTCCCCATCATATCGCGGGCAGCCTGGACGGCCTGCTGCAGCTGGGCGATCTTTTCGTGGTCCACAGCCGGAGCTTCCTGGACCTGGACGGTCTGCGTCGTTTCACCTTGAGAAGATCCAGAAGAACTTCCGGAATCAGCCATCATCTGGTTGTATTCAACTTTCGATAAGGCCCCCATATTATACCAGGCCTTCAATTCAGCACGGTGACCGCTGTTGTCGCCGCCACCACCGCCACCACCGCCGCCACTGCTGGCAGCCGGTACGGTAACGGTCTTGTACGTCGGCGTCGATGCCGAAGAAGCAGCTACCAGTTCCGCTTCGGCCTGATTGACGCTCTGCTGATACGGTGCCGAATCGACTTGGACGACGACTTCACCGGCTTTGACTTCCTGGCCTACGGCCAGCGGTGTCGATACGAGTTTCCCCGATAACTTCGGCACGATATTGGTCATATGTAAGGCCGTAATGTTGGCATCCAGGGTCAAGGCCACAGGGTGGTCCGACTTGGAAACCGTTTCAGTTTTGGTAGACACGCTGTTGCCGCAGCCCGAAAGGACTGATACAGCCAAGGCAGCCGTACAGGCCAGGACGGCCCATTTCTTTAATTTCACGATATCCCCTCTTCGCGTAGGTTAAAAAAACGTGTAATACAAGGTAACCAGTATGACCCCTGGCAGGCCGAACAGGCCGATGATGAGGCCTGTACCGACCGTAATCGGGACGTGCTGGAAACCAAAAAGATAGCCAAAGTGATTGACGCCGTACAGGACGATGAGCCCGACGACGACGTTGACCACTAAATGGCGCATAGGCGCCAGGATGAGCTTATGCACTAAGAACAGGACGAAAACGCCTGCGGCTATCCATAGATATTCCATAATACCCTCACATTTCCTGCCGATTGGCAACGGCACCAGCCAGGGTTGCTTCATCAGCATACTCAATGTCGCCGCCCATAGGAAGGCCGCGGGCAATGCGGGTTACGCGGATGCCGGCCGTCTTGATGAGGCGGGCCAGATATAACGCCGTCGCTTCGCCTTCCACGTCGGGATCCGTCGCCAGGATGACTTCCTTGACCGTCGTATTGCCCAGGCGCTGCAGGAGCTCGCGGATGCGCAGGTCTTCGACATTGACGCCATCCAATGGCGACAAGGCACCGTGCAGGACGTGGTACAGCCCATGATAATCGCCGCTGCGTTCAATGGCCTGGACATCCTGCGGCGTTTCGACGACGCAGATGGTCGAACGGTCGCGGCTGATATCACTGCAAATCGGGCAGGGGTCCTGAGACGACAAGTTGAAGCAGACCGAGCAAAAATGCATATTCTGCTTGGCATCGCGGATGGCATCGACGAATTCATCGACACGGCTGTTGGGCTGCTGAACGATATAATAGGCCAGCTTGCGGGCCGTCTTGACGCCGATGCCGGGAAGGCGGCGGAACTGCTCGGTCAGCTTATCTAATGGCGTATCCATTAAAACATGCCCGGCAGGTGCATCCCGCCCGTGATTTTGCTCATTTCCTGAGCCATCATGTCGTCGACTTTCTTGTTGGCTTCATTGACGGCTGCGACCATGAGGTCTTCCAGCATTTCTGCATCTTCCGGGTCGATGATGCTCGGGTCGATGTGGACGCTTTCGACATTCTTTTCACCATTCATGACGATAGTCAGGACGCCGCCGCCGACGGTAGCTTCGACGGTGCGCTTCTTCAAATCATCCTGGAGTTTCTTCATTTCCTTCTGTATTTTCTGTACTTTCTTCATCATACCTTGCATATTTCCACCAAACATGTGCGTTTCCTCCTAATTTTCGTGTAAACTTATTTTTTATTTTCTATATATATATTACAGTCTCCTACGTTTTTAAGCAATGGTTCCAGGGCGGCTCTTTCCGCTTCATCCATATCGTCTAACGAAGCCGGCTGCCACGCCGTTTCATCGCCTGGCCCGCTGGCTTCCTGAGCCGGCGCAGGAGCTGGAATATCTTCGGTTTGTACTGGAGCTTTTTCTACGGCCTTTACGGGGGGCAATTCACTCTTTTTTTTTTCGTATCCCGAAAGTTCCGCATCGCCTTCCAAAAAGCCCTGCATGTGGTACGTGCCGCCCAGTATCTGAGATAAAGCGGCATCGGTGAATTTGAAGTAATCTTCCCGATTGGCCCGTTTCACCATGAAGGCCGTCTTAAAGGCGACGATGACCTGGCCTTCGCCGATGTAAACGACGCGGCCATTGCGGATACAGGACAAGACGGCTTTCTTCTTTTCCTTGTCGAGAATGGCACACATCTTTTTCCAGACGTCCTGGTAGGCTGCCGACTCGACGGGGGGCCGTGCTGCCTGAACAGGCGGCGTTGCCGGCGCCTTGTTGTCGGCCGGAGCAGCGGTCTTTACGACAGGTGCCGCCGGGGCTGGAACTGCGGGCTCAACGGGGCGCACCGGCTGAGGGACTGGCGCTGCCGCTTCCCGGGCTGCCGGACGGACGGCCGGAGCCGGTTCGGGAGAGGTAAACTCATCTTCCGGGAAGGGGACCGCTTCTTCCGGACCATAAGCCCCGCTGTAATCGTCTTCTTCCGGCACGGGGATGACGTCCGGCTTTGTGGCAGCCGCCGTCTTGGCTTTTCTCCCCGAAGCCTGGGGAGCCACAGCCGATATACTGACGGCAGGCGGCTGGGCCAGCTGCCGCGCTGCCATGAGCAGGCCCATTTCCACGGCAATGCGCGGAACCGGCGACGTCTTGGCCGTCAATAAGGCCTGCTGCAAAATCGCCAGGACCTGAAAAACACTACCTGCCGTCCATTCGCCGGCCTGCCTGCGAAGTTCATCGAGGCAGTCGTCATAAGCCGAAAGGGTATCCGACGAAGGCGCAGCCTGACAGAGCATGACAGCCCGCAGATGGGCCAGCAATTCCGTCAGGATGACCCGCGGCTCCTTGCCCATGTGGATGACGTCATCGACAGCCTTGATGATGACATCGCCTTTCCCATCGAAAATAGCCTGGGCCAGGGAAAACAGCCAGTCTTTGCCGATGAGGCCGAGTAAATCGCGGACGACGCCTTCGTCGATAGTGCCGCTCGTGTTGCTGACGCACTGGTCGAGCATACTCAGGGCATCGCGCATGCCGCCGTCGGCCTGGACGGCCAGGATATGGGCCGCACCCTTGGTCAGGTCGATCTGTTCCTGACCGGCCACGTAGAGCAGGCGCTTGGCAATATCGTCGCTGGTAATGCGCCGGAACTCATAGCGCTGACACCGCGACAGGATGGTCATGGGAATCCGTTCCGGTTCGGTCGTCGCCAGGATGAAGATGACATGGGCCGGCGGTTCTTCCAAGGTCTTCAGCAGGGCATTGAAAGCTTCGGTCGTCAGCATGTGCACTTCATCGATGATATAAATTTTCTTATGCCCTTCGGCAGGCATGAATTTAATCGTTTCCCGCAGGGTGCGGATGTCTTCGATGCTGCGGTTGGAAGCGGCGTCGATTTCGACGACATCTAGGGATTCACCGCTCATGATGTGGCGGCAGACTTCACATTCGTTGCACGGGTGGGACGTCGGCCCGTGGACACAGTTCATGGCCCGGGCAAAAATTTTAGCCGTGCTCGTCTTGCCCGTCCCGCGGGGGCCGGAAAACAAGTAAGCATGGGCTACTTTGTCCGTATCTATCGCTTTTTGCAGGGTTTCCGTAATGTGGGACTGGCCGACGACATCTTCAAAATTCCTGGGCCTCCACTTACGGTATAACGCAATGTATGCCATGAGTCCTTTTCCTTCCGTATACGAAAAAAAGCAGCTAACCGCTGCTTTTACCAACTGAAAAGTACTCGTGTATGATAACCCGCCAGGTTTCCTCGTGGCACATGGAAATGTCTACTTATTGCTGCTTCCTCTCGGACCTGACAAGGTTCATAGGTTCCCATTGCACAAGCCCCGGCGGATTACCACGCACCAGTACTTTTATTAAGTTAGCTACATTATTATATCGTGAAAAACGAAGTTTGGCAAGGAAAAATTCCCTTTTTGAGAGAATTTAGTGGTTAGGGGTTAGGGGTTAGTGGCTTGTAGGGGGCTCCACGTGCGAACCCCTACAGAAAAAAAGGACCCCTCGCACGAAAGCTTCTACCATCATGCGAGGGGCTTTTTTGGTCAAAAGCAACCTCTCAGACCGCCTTCGGCGGCCAGCTCCCCTATAAGGGGAGCCGCTAGCCACGAACAACTAGCCACGAGCCACTATCTTAGTGATTCTGCCAGATATCTACGCGGCGGTTGTCAGCGCGGCCCTGGTCGGTGTCGTTGGTGCTGACGGGATCCGTCTTGCCTTTGTAGTCGAGCTGCATCTGTGTTGCCGGGATGCCCTGGCTTTCAGCATAGGCTGCAACGTTGTCTACGCGGCGTTTCGAGAGGTCATCGTTGTAAGCATCGCTGCCTTTAGCATCAGTGTTGCCGACGAGTTTGAACGTATCGTTCGGGTTTGCTTTAGCAACCTGGACGAAGTGGTCCATCTTAGCGCGTTCGGAAGGAAGCGGCTGGTCTTCGTCGAAGCCGAAGTGAACGCTTTCAACGTAGTAGTCGTTCTTCTGGACCGGCGTTTCAACGACCGGTGCCGGAGTCGGTTCCGGCGTGTAAACCGGTTCCGGAGCCGGAGCTTCTTTGTGGCCGCCGCCGAAGCGATAGGAGAGGCCAGCGATGAAGCCTTTGTAGGAGATGTTAGCGTCGTCTTTAGTATCAAAAGTCGAATCGCCACCATCAGCCAATTTAGTGTTCAAGTAACGATAGCCAGCGCTGATGTCGAGGTCCGGCGTGATGCTGTAGCCGAGGCCAGCTTCCCACATGGAGGTCTTCTTGGTGCCGACAGCGCCTTTAGCGTAGAAGTCGAGGTTCTTAGCCAGCGGAGCTTTGGCGATCAAGCCGATCTGAGCGACGTTATTCGTCTGGCTAGCACCATAACCCATATCGTTCTTAATGCGGTTCCAGCCGGCGTAAGCAGCGAAGTTCTTGTTGATGGAGTAAACGAGGTTTACTTCGTGTTCATCGCCATCGGTCTTGTAGTTGTCATGGTCACCGTTATACTTAGTTTTGAGGCCATAGTAGTTATACTGCAAGCCCCATTTGTCGGTGAGACCATAGCTCAGGCCGCCCTGGAAGTTCCATTTGGAGTCCGTTTTTTCCTGGAAATCGCTTTCATTGAAATTGCTGGAGTCAAGTTCTGCTTTCGGATTCCAAGCGCCTAAATCGAGCTGCCACTGTCCCTGGTTCCACTGCGTCTGCGGCGTAGCGAAAGCAAAGGAAGTAGCGCAGGCTGCCATGACTGCAGCCAATACTAAAGATTTCTTTTTCATCATAAATCCCAGCTTCCTATTGGTATTTAATAGTGCCACCTATGACATTATTATTTTCTAGTATACCATATCTTTGTCACAAGTGCGTCACACTATTTCATGATTTTTAGTCATATCAGGACTATTTCCCATACTTTTATGATTATTCCCGGCTGACGTAAGAAATGATGGCGTCCAGGATATGCGGCAATTTCCGGCTCACACTGTCGATATGGACGCGTTCCGTCCCTTCGTGCAGGTCCTTGCCCCACGGTCCCAGGAGGAGGAAGGGAATCTGTAATTTTTTCAGACTGTCCAAGTCGAAGGGATAGGCCTTGCCCCAAAGGAGCAGATTCTTTTCGACCATACTTTCATCGAAATCGGGGTCGACGCAGCAGTAGCTGCAATCGGAAACGCCGTTGAAATAGCGGTCGAAGCGGACATCCATCAGGGTCGGTATCTTTTCCAGCAGGCCCGTAAAGGCCGGCGTCGGGAACGACAGGCTGTCAGCCGCCGGATAATAGGGCGGCGCAAAGGCGACGACGGCCATGGGCGCCGTCATGCCCGTGAAATCGAGGATCTGCTCCAAGAGATGTATCGTCTCTTCGACATAAGTACTGCTGCCTTCCTGCAAGGCGACGAAAGAAGCCTGTTTGGCCGCTTCATAGAAGACGTCGAAACCGGGATAAGCCGAAGCCTGCTGCAAGAGCTCATCGGCACTGCAGACGGAAACAGGCAAATCACTGCCCATGGTCTGCTGCAGGTCGTGGACAGCCCGCCGCGTTTCTTCCAGCAGGACGTACATGACATCATCGGGCGTCTTGTCGTAAGTCAGCAGATTCAGGGCCGCTGCCACCCGCTGAGGCAGGGTCACGTCATAGCGTTCCTTACGGTCCCGCAGATAGACCCAGGCAGGCGGCGGCGTCTGTTCGCCATCACAGCAGTCAGTCAGGTCCGGACTGCCTTCCGTCGCCGCGATGAGGTGGGCCAGGATGCCCACAGGATTGATGCCCTTATCATAGCAGCCGATGTGGACGGGCTTGCCCTGGACCAGGACGACAGGCTGTATCTTGCCTACCGAACCGGTATAGGCGACGAGCTTGCCCTGTTCCTTATGGTTCGGTTCGCTGTCGATGAGGATGTCATAGGTCAGGTCATAAGAAGAACGCAGTTCATTGAGCAAGGTAATGGCCGTCCGCATGCCGGCCGAATACGTTTCTTCATCGGGCAGGGATAAGTAAATCAGGCTGGCCTGTCCCGGCTGGAAGGCATAGTCCTCAAAGACGGCTAGTTGCGCGGCCGCGCCGCCCTTCATGTCACAGGCACCGCGGCCAAAGAGCCATTCGCCGCTTTCCCAGTCACGGCGCACTTCCTCACTGAATGGCGCCCGTTCCAGCGCCTTGTAGAGCCTTTGCGGGTCAAAAGCCTGGTCCCGCAGATAGCCATAGGACTCGACATCGACGACATCGTGATGATTCATGAAAATGACCGTATGGGCCGTACTGCCGCGGACGAGGCCGTAGACGACAGACCGCTGGCAGTTATCGTCGGGCACATGGATGAGGCCGCTGACGACGCCGTCGAGGTGAGAGAAAAACTGCTGCAGATAGCCTTCCATCTGCCTTTCCTTGGGCGTGTTCGTTTCACTGTCAATATGAATCATATCCTGTAAAATTTCCATAATCCGCGCTGCTCGTGCCATAGAGACACCCCCTTATTTAAATATCCATTTTTTACGCGATACATAATTCCAAACGGTGACGATGGCGCTGGCCATGATTTTCGACACCATCGGATTCAGGCCTAAAATAGCCGGCGATGTGAACAGCCACATGAGCAGGAGATTCCAGCCCAGGCCAATGGCACTGACCAGGAAGACCAGGGACACTTCCGTCCCGCGATGATAGCGGCTGCCGCTGTCGAAGACGAAGCGGTTGCAGAGGATGTAGTGATACAGCGTCGACGTGGCAAAGGCCAGGGTCGTCGCCGCCAGGACAGTCTGGGTCTGCATGGAAAAGACAGCACTGGCTGACAACAGCCTGAAGAAAATATAAAAGAGCGTCCATTCCAATAAAGCCGCTGAGCCGCCGACGAGGAGATACATGAAGATCTTCATGTACTCGTTGTTGGTATAATCAAAGCCAAAGATCTGCTTTCGTTTCATGGTGTTCCTTCCTTTTCTGTTTTCGTATCCATTATACGGCACTTGCTAGGGAATTACCACACACTGCCGCTTTTTCTTGCATTTTCTAAAAAGGCAATAGATATATATACGAAAATATGATAAAATATATAGTAATTGGTAATACGAAATATTTTTAGAAGGAAGGCAGATATCCTGTGGATTACACGAGATGCATCAATTTTTTGCTAACCATTTCACAACACGAAGTCTTTTTGATTTTCTCCGAGAACTTGTCGGAATTCGGCATCACGCCCGGCCAGTACGGCGTCTTAGCCTGTCTCTGGAAACATGAAACACTGACGCCGAAGGAAATCGCCAACATCCTGCGCGTCGAAAACTCCACCATTTCCGGCGTCCTCGACCGCATGCAGAAACGCGGCCTCATCGACCGCATCCTCGACCCCAACAACCGCCGCAGCATCCGCGTCAAACCGACAGCTGCCGGCATGGCCATCAAAGAACCGGTCCAGAAACGCATCGAAGAACTGAATGACATGGTCTTCAAAGAATTCACACCCCAAGAGCGGGAAGAAGTGTTGAACCTGCTCACCCGTATCGGCAAAGTCTGTGCCGATGATTTGAAAGAAGGGAAATGAAAAAAGGGCTGTCGCACGTGCGACAGCCCTTTTTGAGTGATTAGTGGCTAGTGGCTAGTGGTTAGTAGCCCGGATACTAATCCCTAACCACTAACAGCTTAAAGGTCTTGTCGCCAACGACAAGACCTTTAAAATTATACAATACCAGTTAACATGTAGAAGAATACGCCGAAGAAGGCGACGACTACTTTCAAGAGGGTAATGGCGAACATATCCTTATAGGCTTCGCGATGAGTCAGGCCGCAGATAGCCAGGGTCGTGATGACAGCTCCGTTATGGGGCAGGCTGTCCATACCGCCGGAAGCCATGGCCGCGATACGGTGGACGACTTCAGCCGGGATGCCAACGGCAGCCGTTTCAGCCAGGAAGTGCTGGCCAAAGATATCGAGGGCGATACTCAGACCACCGGAAGCGGAACCGGTGATACCAGCCAGGATGTTGACCATCAAGGCGACGTTAAACAGCGGCATGCCCTGACCAATACCGAGAAGGGCATCAGCGACTTCCAGGAAGCCCGGTAAGGACGAAATGACGTTGCCGTAGCCAACTTCCGATGCCGTGTTCATGATAGCCAGCAGAGAACCTAAAGCGCCGGCATTGAGAGCGGCTTTGACGCTGGTGTTCTTGGACATGAACTTGCGGCCCGTTGCAGCGGCGATGATGATAGCCGCCAAGAGGCCGAGGACCAGGGCCCAGATAGCGACGACGTTGTGGACGCCTTTGGCCAGGAGAGGCACATTCATGGCGCGGAACGGTTCCAGTAAGGCATCATCCCACTGGAAAATCATGGAGAAGTAGAAGTTCAAGACCAGGACGACGATGAGCGGGATGATGGACAACTGCCAGGGCGGAAGAGAAGCTTCCGGATCGATGACCGTTTCATTGAGGGTATGGTTGCCATAGCCTTCGCCGGAACGGGCCATCTGTTTGCGGCGGAATTCAAGATAAATGAAGCAGAGGACAATCAGCAAGGTACCGCAAATCAAGCCTAAGATAGGAGCGGCAAAAGTCGTAGTTCCCAGATAAATCGTCGGGATGATGTTCTGGATCTGCGGCGAACCAGGATAGCAGTCCATGGTAGCCGTGAAGACACCGGCGACGAAGCAGGCCGGAATCAGTCGTTTAGGAATATCGGCTTCGCGGAACAGTGCAGCAGCGAAGGGATAGACGGCGAAAGCACAGACGAACATAGAAATACCACCATAACAGAGGATCATGCAGGCGAAGACGACGGCGAAGACAGCTTTATCTTTCCCGATGAGCTTGATGGTTTCCATGGCAATACTGCGGGCCATGCCCGTTTCTTCCATGACCTTGCCGAAGACGGCACCGAGGAGGAAGACCGGGAAGAAGGACTTAATGTAGGTAACGGCCTTAGCCATGAACAGTTCCGTATACCCCGGTAAAATCGGCAGCCCCGAAAAGCTGGCGGCAAAGAGGGCGAAAATCGGTGCGAAGAGGATAACCGAGAATCCGCGATAAGCAAATGTTACGAGTAAAAATAAACTTAGGACGATTGCAATAATATCCATGTACGTGTTCTCCTTTTCTTTTGGTTTCCGAATGACTCATTTCGTACTCTTATCATACGTTAGAGCCATGGGGAATAAAAGATAACGCCCTAAGACAACCTTTGCGCTTTTTGCCCGTTTTGGAAATTCCATGAATGCAAAAGGGACTTGCCGCACATGCGACAAGTCCCTTTTGAGTGGTTAGTGGCTAGTTGTTAGTGACTAGCGGATGGTTAAAAATTTAAAAACTAGGTACTATTTCAATTTAGCAGCGACGTCTTTGGTGATGTCCTGGGCCTGACCGATGACGACGGAGCCCGAGAGGACGACGTAGTCTAGGCCTTTTTCTTTCTGGACGGCCTGGGTCTTAGCAAGGATGTCCTTTTCCAAGGGCGAGAACAGGGCAATGCGCTGCTGGTTCAGTTTCGTATTGTATTTCTGTACCAGTGCCTGCTGCGCGTTTTTATCGCTGGTCTTTTTCAATTCTTTCTGGAAATCCTGCTGAGCCGATTTGACATCGGACTGCCAGGTAGCCATGGTCTTCGCGTACTGCGGATGCTGCTGCAAGAGGGCACCGGCATTGATCGTGCCCAGGCCCGATGCGAAAGAAGCGCCGGCAGCGCTGAGGGTCAGCATAGCTGCGGCTACGGTGGTCATCATCATTTTACGTAATTTCATAGTGGTTTTCCTCCTAATTATTCTTCTACGCCTGTCAGATCCAGACATTCCTTGCGGACGCCGTCTTCACAGGAGCGCATGGCTAAAATCGTCTTTTCAAAGAGATCGTTCAGGTCCCATCCCAGGGTTTCTGCTCCCTGCTTGATGACGTCCCGTGAACAGCCGGCAGCGAAGCGCTTGTCTTTGAATTTCTTCTTGAGACTCTTCACTTCCATGTCTTTTGTGCTCTTAGACGGACGCATTTGGGCAGCCGCCCAGATGAGCCCGGTCAATTCGTCGGCAGCATAGAGGACTTTTTCCATCAAGTGCTCCGGTGCGACATCGACACAGATGCCATAGCCATGGCAGACGACGGCATGGATAAAGGCATCGTCTGCGTCGATTTCAGCCAGTAATTCCGGTGCCTTTTTACAGTGCTGGTCCGGATATTTTTCAAAATCCACATCGTGGAGCAGGCCGACGAGTCCCCAGAAATCGACGTCGTCGCCATAGCCCAGTTCCTGGGCATACCAGCGCATGACGCCTTCGACGGTCAGGGCATGCATGATGTGAAAAGGCTCCTGATTATATTTCTGCAATAAAGCCAATGCTTGTGAGCGTTCCATGTCTTTATCTCCCCCTAGCAAATCTCGATTTACCCCATTATAGCATAAAAAACGGGCCTGACTAGTCTTTTTTCACGAAAGCGCCTGTATCGGTCATCAACGAGGCCAGGCGGTTCATGCGGAAGTCTTCGACGACCTGGATGAAAGGCCGGTAATGGATGGGATTTTCGGCAAAACCGAAGAGATGGGACGGGCAGTCGCAATCGGTACAGCCAAAGCCCTCTATACGCCAGTCTGCCACGGCATCGACGGCCCGGGCCAGGTCGTGCTCCAGGTCATCCGCCGTCCGGACGGGCAGGGCGGCGACGACGTCGGCTTCCTGGCGCAGGTAGTCGATGTGCCAGTGCATCTTCTTGCGCTTGCGGCTGTGGCGGGCCAGGCGGGCAGCCAGGTTCTTCCGGGCCGACCCGGTATAGACGTAATAGCCGGCAGGAAAAGGGAACTCCCCTTTCGAGCCGATGGCGATATCCTTCGCTTCTGCCAGGTGAAGGATGAATAAATAATCACCGCTGTCATGGTTTTCCCGTTCCAGGATGGCCTGGGGATAGGTCAGGACGCCGGCTACGCCGGGCCTTGAAAACGAGCCATCCCAGTGCAGGGCCAGGGCCTTCCAGTCCAAGTGCGGCGCCGCTTCATAAAAGGCCTGGGCAAAGGCCGGATCCGTATGGTAGTCCGGCAGGAACCAGCGGGCCCGGTCCCAGTGGACCAGGAACAAGACGCCCGTGTGGATGCCCTGGCGGCTCATGGCGGCTAATTCCAAGATATGTTTGCGGCCTCGTTCGGTGACGGCATCGGGAAACATGGCGCCGTCGCGGCTGAAGAGGGTACACGATTTGACTTCGACGAAAAAGCGCTCTTCCCCCCGGCCCAGGAGCAGGTCGAAACGGCTGTCGCCGACGGTGATTTCCCGGCGGATGAGGTCCCAGTCTTCCCAGCCCGGGATGAGGTGTTCCTGGACCAGCCAGGCCGCCGTATCATTATTGTACTGCGTGTCGAGCAGGATAGGCACGCCATCGCGCTCGATACCGACGACATCGTAAGCCGTCCGGCGCTTGGGATTGGCTGCCGGCCGGACATAGACCGTCACGCCGGGAAAGAGCAGTTCCCACATGCGCCCGGGATTGGGCATATGACAAGTCACGACATCGCCATCGAGAGAAACATGGGCGATGAAGCGGTTCGGCCTGTCGACAAAGGCCCCTTTGCGAATAGAAAACATTTCCATATGATACTCCTGTCTGTGAAAAAGGACTTGTCGCACGGCGACAAGCCCTTTTTAGTGGTTAGTGGTTAGGTATTTTACAGTGTAGGGGTCGCCACGTGGGCGACCCGTCATGGAATTGGGATGATTCTCCTAACGAGCTGTTCAGGGAATCATACATTTCCTGAAACGGGCTGCCACGTGCGAGCCCCTACGGGCGGCAAACGGCGGCCTGCGAATGCATGTATGACATTATCGCCATCATTCCGGGTGGGCGCCCCTACGCTTCCAGCCATTCGCCGGTGAAGGTGACGGCTGCCGGGCCGGTCATGTAGACGTTGCCGTCTTGTTCGTTGTATTCGATGTGCAGCGTGCCCAGGTAGAGCTGGACGTCGACGCTGCGGCCGGTGAAGCCGTTCAGGAAGGAGCCGACGGCGCAGGCGCAGGAGCCGGTACCGCAGGCCAGGGTGGCGCCGGCACCGCGTTCCCACGTGTGGACTTTGATGGTGTGGTCGTCGATGACCTGGACGAAGTTCATGTTGGTCTTGCGCGGGAAAGCCTTATAGGTTTCAAATTTCGGGCCTAATTCGTGGAGGTCGACGGCATCGACGTCTTTGACATAGGTCATGGTATGGGGGACGCCCATGAGCAGGCTGGTGATGTTATAGGTCTTGCCGTCGATTTCGATGGGTTCATCGATGACCGGGCCGGACGGGCCTTCCATGGGGATCTGGGCGCGGTCCGTGAAGGGCTTGCCCATGTTGATGGTGACCAGGCTGACCTTGCCGTCGTCGCCGACAGTGACTTTCGGCTTCATGATGCCTGCCAGGGTTTCAACGGCGAATTCTTTCTTGTCGATGATGCCGTTGTCGTAAACGTATTTGGCAAAGCAGCGGATGCCGTTGCCGCACATTTCCGCTTCACTGCCATCGGCATTGATGATGCGCATGCGGACGTCGGCCTTATCGCTCGGTACGATGACGATGATGCCATCGGCGCCGATGCCTGTATGGGGAGCGCACATCTTGACGGCCAGCTGGGAAAAATCCTTGTCCGCGCCGTTTTTATCTTCCAAAAAGACGAAGTCATTGCCTAAGCCGTGCATTTTTACGAATTTCATAGTTAAACCCTCCGTGAAAAAATATCTATACTACTATCATTGCTTACTTGAATCCTTATAGTTGTTATTATACAATAGCGGAAAGTGGCAAATATATGTAGATAATGCTCTTTATATTGCAAATCCTGCTATAAGATAAGGTGTGAGGTGACACAGGTATGGCGCAAAAGACGGGTTATTTAGCGGAAAAATTAAAACTCTTCCATCTATCGGATAAGCGGCAGTGGACCTGCCCCTATCATTACCACGACTTCGACAAGATCACCCTCTTTTTCCGGGGCCACGTATCGTATGACGTCGAAGGGACGGCCTATGACTTGCAGCCTTTCGACATCGTCGTCATCCCGGCCGGCCGCATCCACCGCCCTATCATCTATGGCGATGATGTCTACGAACGCATCATCGCTTATATTTCCCCGGCTTATCTGCAGGGCTATGAACGCCGCGGCTGCCCGGCCGGCCAGATATTCACGGCGCCCAAGGCTCCCGTCCTGCGCCAGCCCCAGGAAGCGGACAACTTGTACAATGTATCGTGCCGCCTGCGCCGGGCCTGGTCGGACATGGGACCGGAAAGCCCGCTCTTACAGGAAACGCTGTTCACGGAGTTCATGATCCACCTGACCCGGGCCCTGCAGAAAGACAAGCTCCGTATTGTCCAGAAGGGCCATCAGAACGAGAAGATACGCCGCATCCTGGCTTACATCGAAGCCAACCTGAGCGGCGACCTGTCCATTCCCAGCCTGGCCGCCGCCTTTTTCATGAGCCCGGACTACTTGATGCACCTCTTCAAGGCCGAAACGGGCATGACCGCCGCCAGCTACATTACGACGAAACGGCTGCAAAAAGCCCGCCACCTCATGCAGGAGGGGCGGGCTTTGACGGAAATCTGCTATGACTGCGGATTCACGACGTATTCGACATTCTACAGGGCCTGGAAAAACCACTATCATACGTCACCGAAAGAAGGCATCCGCGCCTTCCCCGATACTTTCGACGAATAATCAGCGGTTCCGGTTGTAATTGATGAGGCAGCCGGCTTTGACGATTTTCTTTTCATCGTCCGTCATGGGCGCGATGTACAGCGACAATTCACGCAGGTCCTTGCCGACGACATAGGCCTTGATGGCTTTCATGTCGCCGTCGAGGGCTTTTTTGACGTCCGGCACGTAGATGTAATCGCCGATTTCAAAGTCCGGTTGGCCTTCCATCTGGAAAGGCAGCATGCCCCAGTTGATGACATTGGAACGATAGCGCTTGGTCGCGTATTCCTGGCAGATATTGGCCAGGCCGCCGAGGACGCGCTGGCAGCTGGCAGCCTGTTCGCGGGCCGAGCCGTCGCCGGGCTTGATGCAGTAGATCATGCTGCCGATTTCCACGTCTTTCATGGAAACGTCGCCAAAGTGAGCGCGCAGGACGGCAAAGACGTCTTTCAGGACCGGGTCGACGCCAGCCGGGCAGTCGCCGGCCAGGCGGGCCCGTTCGACTTTGTCTACGGCTTTGGCCCGGCCTACGTATTCCGGATCGCGGCGGGACAAGGTGAATTCAGCCAGGCCCAGGGGATTGGAGCGGTAAGACGACGTTTCGCCAGACGGGATGAGTTCGTCTGTCGTCGTGACCGGGTCCATGATCTTCGAGCAGACCTTGAGCAAAACCGAATCGGCCAGAGGTTCCATATCCGGCCAATCCTTGATGTTCGGACCATAGACCAGGGAAGCGCCTTCGTCGGCCTGGCCGAAGCCCTGATAGACGCGGGTAGCGTAGGGCTGGTCGTCGTAATCATAGGGCGTTTCGACGTAGTCGTCCATATAGCCTTCGGCCGACGTCAGGACGCCGCCGTTAGCTGCTGTCGCAGCGATGGAACGGGCATCCATGAGGGCTACCGAAGCGAACTGGCCATTGCCCGGCTTCGAGCCTTCGCGGTTCGGGAAGTTACGCGTCGTATGGCGGATGCTGAAGGCGTTGTTGGCCGGCGTGTCACCGGCACCGAAGCAGGGACCGCAGAAAGCCGTCTTGAAGATGGCGCCCGCTTCCAGGAGCGATGCCACGGCGCCCTTGCGGACCAGGTCGAGATAGACCGGCTGCGACGACGGATAGACGTCGAGGGTGAAGTTGCCGTTGCCGCAGGAAGCCTGCTTGAGTATATGGGCAGCGGCCATGACGTTGCCGTAGTTGCCGCCAGCACAGCCGGCGATGACGCCCTGCTGGACCTGGAGCTTGCCGTTTTTGATTTTATCGGTCAGGCTGTATTTCAAATCCTTGTTGCTCATGCGGCCGTTGATGGCTTCTTCCGTTTCATGGAGGATATCTTCCAGGTTGGCATTGAGTTCATCAATGGTAAAGGCGTTGCTGGGATGCATGGGCATGGCAATCATCGGCTTGATGGTGCTCAGGTCGATGTAGATCATGCCGTCGTAATAGGCCACATCGGCGGGATTCAATTCTTTATAAGCATCGCCGCGGCCATGCTGGGTCAAATAGGCCTTGGTTTCGTCATCGGTCCGCCATACCGACGACAGGCACGTCGTTTCCGTCGTCATGACGTCGACGCTGTTGCGGTAGTCCGTCGTCATGGAAGCGACGCCGGGGCCGACGAATTCCATGACCTTGTTCTTGACGTAGCCGTTCTTGAAGACGGCACCGACGATGGCGATGGCAATGTCATGCGGGCCGACGGCCGGACTAGGCTTGCCCGTCAGGTAGACGCCGACGACGCCGGGATAGGCGATATCATAAGTATCGCACAAGAGCTGTTTGACCAGTTCGCCGCCGCCTTCACCGACGGCCATGGTCCCTAAGGCACCATAGCGGGTATGACTGTCAGAGCCGATGATCATGCGGCCGCAGCCGGCCATCTTTTCACGCATGTACTGATGGATGACGGCGACGTGGGGCGGTACGAAGATGCCGCCGTATTTCTTGGCTGCCGACAAGCCGAAGACGTGGTCGTCTTCATTGATGGTGCCGCCGACGGCGCAGAGCGAATTATGACAGTTCGTCAGCACGTAGGGAAGGGGGAATTTTTCCATTCCCGATGCCTTAGCCGTCTGGATGATGCCGACAAAGGTAATGTCATGGGAAGCCATGGCGTCGAACTTGATTTTCAAGTGTTCCATGGAACCCGACGTATTATGATTTTTTAAGATAGAATAGGCGATGGTCCCTTTCCACCCTTCTTCCTTAGAAACGGTCCTGCCTGTGAGCTGTCTGAGTTTGGCCGCATCCTGTTCCGGCACGATGTCCGTCCCGTTGACGAGATATGCGCCTCCATCATATAACTGAATCATTCCAAGCCCTCCTTTGTCACCGCCAGCCTGGGCGATGGCTTTTCTCATTGTGAAAATATTGTAATCTATTTTCACAATATAAAATTTTAAGCATTTCAATAAATATTATATCATAATTAAAACGGCTGTGGCTACCCTTAAAACGTTTTACACTTTACGCGATTTTTATTTTACTTTCTCCATAATTATGCTATAATAACTTATACTTTGCAGGAATATACTAGAAATTATTCCCAAAATAAAATTTATGAATATTCGCGTATAACCGATACTTTATAAGTTATTCTCCCATATTCATACTTGCAGGAAAGAGAGGAATCACATTGGACAAAAATATTTACTTAGCCCAGTTTTACGGCAAGTCACAAAACTACACACAGATTCCCCGCGAATGGTTCTCCAAGTACGGCGTAAAGCGCGGCCTGCGCAATGAAGACCACACTGGCGTCCTCGTCGGCCTGACCCGCATTGCCGATGTCGTCGGCTACCAGCGTGACGAAAAAGGCCAAAAAGTCGATTGCGACGGCGTCTTGTACTATCGCGGCATCGACATTCGCGAGCTGGCCAAAGTCGAAAATTATCAAGGTTACTTATATGAAGAAGCCAGCTTTCTCCTCCTCTTCGGCTACTTGCCGACAGAAGATGAACTGAATGCCTTCTGCAAGGTCTTACAAAACGGCTACGATCTGCCCGATGATTTTCTTGAAATGAACCTCCTGCGTCTGCCCGGCAAGAACCTGATGAACAAATTGCAGCACGCCCTGCTGACGCTCTATAATTACGACCCCGATCCGGACAATACCGACGTCTACCAGACCCTGCGCAAGGGCCTGAATATCATGAGCAAGCTGCCGTCCATCGCCGTCTATGCCTATATGTCCAAGGTCCATTATTATAACCGCAAGAGCCTGGTCATCCACTATCCCCGCAAGGACTATTCGACGGCAGAGAATATCCTGTCCATGCTGCGGCCGGACAGCAAATTCACGCCCAAGGAAGCCCAGCTCCTGGACCTGCTCTTATTCCTCCATGCCGACCACGGCGGCGGCACGAACTCGACGTTCACCAATATCGTCGTCTCGTCGACGGATACGGACATCTATTCCAGCATGGCCAGCTCCGTCGGCGCCCTCAAGGGCCCGCGCCACGGCGGTGCCAATATCCGCGTATCCCTGATGATGGAACAGGTCATCGACGCCATCGGCATCAAGGCTACGGATGAACAGATCGTCGACGTCATCCACCAGATTCTCAACAAGAAATTCAAAGGCTGTCAAGACGGCCTGGTCTATGGTTTCGGCCACGCCGTCTACACCCTGTCGGATCCGCGCGCTGAAATCATGCGCCACTACTGCGGTATCCTGGCCAAGGAAAAGGGCATGACCGACGTCTTCCGCTTCTACAACCGCTTTGAAAAGCTGGCCATGAAGACCTTGAAAGAAGAAAAGGGTGTCAACATGTGCAGCAACGTCGATTATTACAGCGGCTTCGCCTACAACATGCTGGGCATCCCGCGCGACCTCTACACGCCGCTCTTCGTCATCAGCCGTATGGTCGGCTGGCTGGCCCACAACATCGAACACAAACTGTACGACAACCGCATCGTCCGTCCGGCAGCCAAGTATGTCGGCGATTTGATGGACTATATTCCCAGAAAGGACAGATAGATCATGAAGACAATCACTGTATTCAAAGGCGATGGCATCGGCCCGGAAATCACCGACGCTGTCCTGCAGATTCTCGACGCTGCCAAAGCGCCCCTTTCCTATGAAATTTTCAACGTCGGCGATGCCGAATATGAACGCCACGGCGCCCTCATCCCTGACGACGCATTCGCTTCTTTTGAAAAGACCCATCTCCTGCTGAAATCGCCGATCACTACGCCTATCGGCAAGGGCTTCCGGTCCCTCAACGTCACGTTGCGCAACAAATACGACCTCTATGCCAATATCCGTCCGGCCAAATCGAATACGGCCGTCAAGACGCCTTTCCCCAACGTCGATATCGTTACTTTCCGGGAAAACACAGAAGATTTGTACATCGGCGTCGAATACAAGATGAATGAAGATACGGTCCACGCCATTAAGCTCATCACCCGCAAGGCCAGTGAACGCATCATCCGGGCCGCTTTCGACTACGCCGTAGCCCATGGCCGCAAAAAAGTCACCTGCGTCCACAAAGCCAACATCCTCAAGATGAGCGACGGCTTGTTCCTCGATATTTTCCACACCATCGCCAAGGACTACCCGCAGATCGAAAGTGACGACAAAATCGTCGACAACACGTGCATGCAGATGGTCATGCGGCCGGAACAGTTCGACATCATCGTCACGCCCAACCTCTACGGCGACATCCTGTCCGACCTGACCAGCGGCCTCATCGGCGGCCTGGGCCTGCTGCCTTCCATGAATGTCGGCGACGACTACGCCATGTTCGAAGCCGTCCACGGCAGTGCCCCGGATATCGCCGGCAAACACATCGCCAACCCGACAGCCCTCTTGTGGTCAGCCTGCATGCTCCTGGAATACATCGGCGAAACGGCCATTGCCGCCAAGATCCGCAAAGCCGTCGACGAAGTCCTGGCTGAAAAGCAGCACCTCACACCGGACCTGGGCGGCAGCGCCACGACGGAAGAATACCGCGACGCCGTCATTGCCAAGCTGTAAGATAAAAGGAGGCATTCCATGAAGATCACCGTCTTAGGCTGCGGCCGCTGGGGCAGTTTCCACGCCTGGTACGCCGACCACATCGGCCATGACGTCACCTTATGGGGCCGTCCCGGTTCCCAGCACTTACAGGAACTTATGGACACCCGCCAGAATGAATACCTGCACCTGCCTGATTCTGTGAGCCTGACTTCGGACCTGACGGCAGCTCTGGCAGCAGCCGATATCTGCATCATCTCCATCAGCGCCCAGCAGCTGCGCAGCTTCACGCATCAGCTGAAAGAAGCCGGCTTCGCCCCGTCCCTGCCCTTCGTCCTGGCCATGAAGGGTCTGGAAGAAGGAAGCGGCAAGCGATTGACGACGGTCATGGCAGAAGAACTTGGACCGGCTGTACGCACGGCCGTCTGGGTCGGGCCCGGCCACGTCCAGGATTTCATCAGCGGTATGCCGAACTGCATGGTCATCGCATCGGCTGACGAAGACCTGACCCACTTCTTAGTCGATACCTTCACGAGTCCCCTCATCCGTTTTTACTACGGCCAGGACCTGTTGGGCATCGAAATCGGCGCGGCCGCCAAGAACGTCATGGGCATCGCTGCCGGTATGCTCGACGGCGCTCATCTGACCAGCCTGAAAGGAGCCCTCATGGCCCGCGGCGCCCACGAACTATCGGTCCTTGTCGCCGCCATGGGCGGACAGGCCATGACCGTCTACGGCCTGAGCCACCTCGGCGATTACGAAGCGACCCTCTTTTCCCTGCACAGCAATAACCGCCGCTTCGGCCAGGACTTCATCGAAGGAAAGCCCTTCAAAAAACTGGCCGAAGGCGTCAGCACGACAGAGGCACTCCTCGACCTGTCTGTAAAATACAGCGTAGAACTGCCCATTACGGCAGCCGTCCATGCCATCATAAAAGAAAAAAAAGACCCCCACGAGGTCCTGAAAAATCTATTTCTCCGTTCCACTAAGAGCGAATAAAAAAGACCTGTCGCAACGCGACAGGTCTTTTTTTAGGTGCGCCCGGCATGGGCGCACTC
>ERZ772858.995-NODE-995-length-32504-cov-7.648063_pt1 | contig 32504 bp, 29 predicted proteins | sample MGYA00512136_ERZ772858 | MGnify/ENA primary metagenome ERZ772858 (study PRJEB29015, sample SAMEA2737726) | human gut metagenome | biome: human gut; feature: human-associated habitat; material: faeces | place: China | collected 2012 ...
GAGGGGAAGCCCGCCAGAGAGATTTCATCACAGCCCATTCGAGTATAATGGCAGGCTTTTACGAGCCACGAACCACGAACCACTATTTTTACTACGAGCCGAGGGTTGCTCGAGGCGATGTCGTCAATTTGAATCTGTTGCCGCGCATTGGGGATGTACATAGGATTCACGCGGGACGCCCTTTGGGCGTCCCCTACAAATGCGGCCTGCGGGGCTGTCAGGCCCCTATTCTATTTTCTCTTTCCAGCAGAGGAAGATTTCGACGGCCAGGGCGGCGAACCAGATGTTGCGGGCCAGGACATTGATGATGCAGTACCAGCCGGATTTTCCCAGGTCGTGGTAGCGCCGTATCATGTAGGAAAAGTCGACGGGGATGAGGAGCAGGGCGATGAGGCACGAGGCGATGGTGTATTCCAGGGCCTGCGGTCCGCCTTGCGAGGCCAGGTGCTGGAGCCAGATGATGAGGCAGATGGGTACGATACTGAACAGGCGGAAGTGGAGATAGCGTTTGCGGCTGACTTTGCCTTTGAAGTCTAAATGGTTGCGGATGAGTACGCGAATAGGCGCGTCTTCGGCTATGATCAAGAGAAGGACCTCCTTTAGGGATAAGGGATTTTTCTCTACTATAGCACGAAAGACGCGCCTATTTCGATAGGGACGGGCAAAGTGGCCATGGCTGTCACGAAATGCCGGAAAAGTCAAAATTCTCCGGCCGCTGCCGCTTTCTTGAGGAGCGCCACGTTGTCCGTATCATATTCGATTTGTTCCGACCAGCGGCGTACCGCTTCGGGCAGATCGCCCGTGGCGGCGGCTGTGAGGGCGATGAAGTCCGTGCTGCGTCCGGCATAGGTGGCCAGGAAGTCTGACGGGACGTCGGCAAAGGTTTCCAGCTGGCGGTAGAAGATGTAATCGTATATGCGCTGATAGCGTCCGGCCGTCCCGGTGTTACCGGTGAGGACTGTAGAACCAGCTGAATTCGCTGTCTGCGCCTGCAAGGCTTTCAGCTGGGCCGTCCAGGCATCATCGATCGGTTCGGTACAGCCTAAGACGGTCAGGAGCCGTTCATGGTCCTTTTCAGCCGTGGCCGGTTCATACGCAAGCCCTTTGCGGGGAAGGGGATAGTCCAGCCATTTCAGCAACTGGGCCAGGCTGCCGATGGAGCGGCCTGTTTCACTGTCGCAGAAGGTGAGCGGCCCCGTTTCGCTGAGAAGCAGTTCACACGCCGCCTCACAGCAGAGTCCGACGCCGCCGAGCTCGATGGCCTGGCTGCTGCCGTTTTCGACGACCTGGAAAAAACGCGGATGGAGGGCGCAGATATCGCGGAGGATATCGTCCCCGGCCTGGCGGATGAGCTGGCACAGGCCATCTGGGCGGAGAAAGGGACAGTTCCCTTCCGCCGTGAGGCAGAAATGCCAGCCGTCCGGTCCTTCGGCGATATGTTGGCGGATGGCCCCGCCTAAGGGGCCAGCGAGCTGCTGGTAGTAATCGGCCGTCACGTCGTCGATGTCGATGTCCCAGCCCCGGCAGCACGTGTGCTGGCAGGCGCCGGCTTTGCAGCGGAAACGTCCGTAGAAATCAGGAAGGATCATGATTAGAATTCATACGTCGTCCCTGGGTCGACGACCTGGACGGGGATGTTGTATTTCGTTTCCGTGAGCTTCTTGTATTCCTGCGGGTCTGCTTCGATGATCGGCCAGGTCTTGTAGTGGACGGGGATGACGAAGCGCGGCTGGACCCAGAGGGCGGCCAGGGCGGCGTCATCCATGCCCATGGTGAAGTTGTCGCCGATAGGCAGGATAGCGCAGTCGATTTGTCCGAAACGGTCGAGGATTTTCATGTCTGAGAAGAGGCCCGTATCGCCGGCATAGTAGATGCGTTTGCCGCCGAATTCGACGATAACACCACAGGCCAGCCCTCCGGCAATGCCAGACCCGTGGAAAGCCGGGGTCAGCCGTACTTTGCCAAAGGGAAAATCCGCACTGCCGCCGACATGCATGGCATGGGCTTTACAGCCTGCTTCGCCCGCTTTGCCGGCTACTTCGGCGGTGCTGATGACCGTCGCGTCATTGGCTTTGGCAATGGCTTCGGTGTCGCCGTAGTGGTCGCCGTGGCAGTGGGTGACGATAATATACTGGCAGGCAATGTCTGTCGGACAGACCTGGGTCCAGGGATTGTCCGTAATGAACGGGTCAAAAAGAATCGTCGTCACGTCATCGGAAAGTGTGAATGCGGAATGACCGTAGTAAGTGAATTTCATGATAGCCTCTGCTCCTTAAGGACGAATTAGTCTTTTTCTGTACTGTTCAAACTCCATTTCTTCCATTCTTCGAACCAGCTCTTGACGTGTTCCTGCGGGAGGGAGCCACAGAAGGTGTTCTTCAAGGTCTTGCGGAGTTCGCCTTCTTTTTCGCCGAGAGGATAGACGTCCTTGTATTCGTCATAGACGTTCCAGAAGTCGCGCATGTGCAGGTTGGCGTAGGTTTCGCCGTAAATCTTGTAGCACGTGTCGCAGAGCGTGATGAAGACGGCTTCGTCGTTGTGCTGGTTGGCATCGTCGAGGCCGCAGCAGCGTGTATACAGTTTGATTTTGCTGCCGAAGAGCTGACGCAGGTAGTCGTAGACGTCGGAAACCATCTGGGGCTGCAGCTGCAGCAGCTTACAGCCGGGAGCGAAATACATGGGGTACTGGGCAATGTTGTCAAAGTTATCCATAATAATTGACACCTCTTTCTAAAATAAACAGAAACTTTACATTTCTATTAAATAATAACTATTATTTATAAGTATATCATAAAAAGGTCGGAAACGCAATGTTCCTCTTGTACTTCCTGCATAAATCCTGTACAATATCCCTTGGAGAGTGATATAAGTATGCATATCGTAATGGTAGAGCCGGAAATCCCCGGCAATACGGGCAATGTCGCCCGTTTATGCGCAGCCAATCATATTACGCTGCATTTGGTCAAGCCCCTGGGCTTTTCCATTGATGACAAGCATTTAAAACGGGCCGGTCTCGATTACTGGTCGCTCGTCGACGTCCAGATCCATGAGAATTTTCAGGAAGTCCTGGACAAATACAAGGATCATCGCTTTTTTTATTTGACGACGAAATCGGAACAGTGTTATGCCGATATCCAATTCCAATACGATGATATGCTCGTATTCGGGAAGGAAACGAAAGGCCTTCCGGAAGACCTCCTGAAAGCCAATCCGGAACGCTGCTTCCGCGTACCGATGGTCGAACAGGCGCGCAGCCTGAATTTGTCGAATACCGTCGCTATCGTATCGTATGAAGCGATGCGCCAGCTCGGTTTCCCGGGCATGGCCAAGAGCGGCATCGGTATCAAGAATCTTTAGCATTACAGAAATGATGAGGTGTAGAACGTGGAAATTTATGATAAAGCCCATGAGTTAGAGGCAGCTATCAAGGAATGTCAGGAATATAAGGACCTCGTAGCTGCCGGTCAGGAACTGGCCAAAGACGAAAAGACCAAGCATCTGGTCCGCGATTTCCTCATGCTCCAGGCCCAGCTGGCCTATGCCCAGTCTATGGGGGATAAACCGATCCGCAAGAAGATCGACCATCTCAACCAGATGGCAGAGTTCATTAAAAACAATCAGACCGCTGTGGAATATTTGAACCATTATAATAAATGGCAGTCCATGGCTGGCGAAGTGTTCCAGATTATTCAAAATGCAATGGCAGAAGGAATGAGCATCCTTGATCAATAAATATGCACTGACGACTTTCGTCTCCGAATTAAGTATCTCCGTTCCCATGGAACGGATCCTGCTGGACGAACCGATGAGCGAACACACGACCTTTGCCGTCGGCGGTCCGGCTGACGTCCTGATCCTGCCGGAATCGGTTAAGGAAATGTCGCTGGCCATCCGGGCAGCCCGGCGGCTGGACCTGCCGGTCACCGTCCTCGGCGGAGGCTCGAACGTCCTCGTCCGCGACGGGGGTATCCGCGGCGTCGTCATCCAGCTGAACACGATGAAGAAAGTATTGGCCTGCCACGACCGGAAGATCATGGCCAGTGCCGGTTTCATGCTGAAGGACGTCTGTCAGTTCGCCCAGGAAAACAGCCTGACAGGCATCGAATTCGCCTGCGGTATCCCTGGGACCTTGGGCGGTGCCGTCTTCATGAACGCCGGTGCCTACGACGGGGAAATGAGCCACGTCGTATCGCGGGTCCGCACGGTCAACAGTACGGGCGGCGTCCATACGTATGATGCACCGAACCTGGGCTTTTCTTATCGCCAGAGCCGCTTCCAGAAATCCCAGGAATTCGTCGTCGAAGTCGAATTGACCTTGCGCAGCGGTGACCCCAAGGAAATCCAGGACCGCATGGATGACCTCATGAACCGCCGCCGCAGCAAGCAGCCTTTGGAAATGCACAGCGCCGGCAGTACCTTCAAGCGGCCGCCGGGATACTATGCCGGGACCCTCATCGACCAGACAGGCCTCAAAGGCCTCTCCTGCGGCGATGCCCAGGTCTCGATGAAACACGCCGGCTTCGTCGTCAACACGGGCCACGCATCGGCCCGGGATGTCCTCAACGTCATCCACGAAGTCCAGAAACGCGTCGAAAAGGCCCACGGTGTCCACCTGGAACCGGAAGTCCGCATCATCGGCGAAGACTAAAAATTTAAATCCATCCTCTAGTATGGAGTTTGTAGGGGCTGTCGCATTAAGCCATTTTGGCTTCGTGCGACAGCTCCTTTTTTTTCTTGCAATATGCGAAGGACCTAAAAGAGCGGCGAAATGTCAACTGCGGTCTGCGAACGGCCTCATATCCATATTGTTTTCTCATAGGAATCATGCTATGATGGTATTAGAAAGATGCGTGATACGATTTACGTTATGATACCTATTTATAGGAGAAAGCAGGGATAATTATGGATAAAAATGCTATGTGGAACAAGATGATCGGCATCATCAAGCAGGATGTGACGCCGGCGACGGGCTGTACGGAACCGATTGCCCTGGCTTATTCGGCGGCGACGGCGGCCCGGGAATTGGGCGAAGCCGTGCGCTTCGTCGATGCCCGCGTGTCGGCGAATCTGATGAAGAACGGCATGGGCGTCACCGTACCGGGCACGGGGACGCCGGGGCTCTATATTGCCGCTGCCGTCGGCGCCCTCGGCGGGGACGCCGGAGCGGGATTACAGGTCCTGAAAGCCTTGACGCCAGACGTCGTCGCCTTGGGCAAACAGTACGTCGCCGATGGTAAGGTCACTGTGTCCGTCCGGGAAGATACGTCTCATGTCCTCTATGCCGAAGCCGTCGTCTATGGCGAAAACCACCGCGTCCGCGTCGTCATCACCGACGACCATACGAACATCGTCTTCGTGGAAAAGGATGGCCAGGTCCTCTTAGACCAGCGGACGGAAGCGGGGAGTGGGGAAGACCCGAAAATCGCTTTTCTCCATACGCTGACCCTGGCGGATATCGTCGATTTTGCCGAACACGTGCCGCTGGCCGACATCGCCTTCCTGCAGGAGGCGGAACGGCTCAACGACCAGCTGTCGCAGGAGGGCCTGACGGGGAAATATGGCCTGAAGATCGGCTATACTTTGCAGCAGATGGTCGATAAAGATTTATTGTCCGATGATTTGTCCCATCGCATCCAGATCCGCACGGTCGCCGCTTCCGATGCCCGCATGGGCGGGGCGGCTTTCCCGGCTATGACCAATTCCGGTTCCGGCAATCAGGGAATCGCCGCGACAGAACCCGTGACGGTCGTCGCCGATTCGCTCGGCGTCACGCCGGAACGGCGGCTGCGGGCGCTGGCCTTGTCCAGTATGGTCGCCATTTATGCCCACGGCTATCTGCCGAAATTATCGGCTTTCTGTGCTACCGTCACGGCTTCCATGGGGGCGGCTGCCGGCATGGCCTGGCTGCTGGCCGAAAAGGATCCGCTGCAGGTCATCGAAAAGGCCCTGGCCACCATGTCCGGGTCCATCGTCGGCATGGTCTGCGACGGAGCGGCCAACAGCTGCTCCATGAAGGTGTCGGCGTCGGTCCATGCGGCCTATGAAGCGGTCCTCCTGGCCCTCAATGACGTGCGCGTCCAGGGTACGGACGGCTTAGTGGCCAATGCAGCCGAAGAATGTCTGAAGAACGTCGGCCTCCTGGCTTCCCGCGGGATGCAGCAGACAGACGATGAAATCTTGAAGATCATGCTCCAGAAAAATAAAGCCTAGTTTTCGTGAAAGGGTGTTGCTTTATGACTAAAAAAGTTCTCATCTTGTCCTCCAGCCTACGTCCTAACAGCAATTCGGAACAGCTGGCCCGTGAAGCAGGCCGCGGGGCTGTCGAAGCCGGTCATGACGTCGAAGTCCTCAGCCTGGCCGGCCGGGACCTCCGCTATTGCGAAGGCTGCATGGCTTGTCACCGCTTGCTCTACTGCCCCATTCAGGATGATGCCAATGACCTCATCAAAAAGGTCCAGGAAGCCGATGTCGTCGTCTTTGCTTCTCCTATCTATTATTATGACATCTGCGGCCAGCTAAAGACCTTCCTCGACAGGACCAATCCGCTCTACGGCCAGCCTTACCGCTTCCACGATATTTACCTCATTACCGTATCGGCCGACGACGCGCCGGACACTGCAAAACGGGCCGTATCGACGCTCGATGGCTGGATCTGCTGCTTCGACAAAGCCCGTTATGCCGGTGGCTTCAACGCCGGCGGCATGAGCGAGGCCAACGTGGCCGGTACCCATACGGAATGGATGCAGAAAGCCTACGAATTAGGAAAATCTATTTGATAACTTCACCGTGATAACTCACCGCCTGCTGATCATCTATTCGGCAGGCGGTTTTGCTTGATAAAAAAAATAAGCTAAATTTCCCGAAAACTATTCCATATATGATGCTAATGTGGTAAAATAACCTAGTTATAACCTAATATTTGTTAATGAGAGAGAGGACATTAGATGGAACGCAAAGATATTCGTAATATTGCAATTATTGCCCACGTCGACCATGGCAAAACGACACTGGTCGATGCCATGCTCAAACAGAGCCATGTTTTCCGTTCTAACGAAAAAGTCGAAGAACGTGTCATGGACTCTGGGGATATTGAACGTGAACGCGGCATTACAATCTTGTCCAAAAATACATCTGTCATGCACGAAGGCGTCAAGATCAACATCGTCGACACCCCGGGGCATGCTGACTTCGGCGGCGAAGTAGAACGTGTACTGAACATGGTAGACGGCGTACTGCTCCTCGTCGATGCTTTTGAAGGCCCGATGCCGCAGACGAAATACGTTCTGCGCAAAGCTTTGGAACAGAAATTGAAACCGATCGTCGTCATCAACAAGATCGACAAACCCGGTGCCCGTGTCGCTGAAGTCGAAGACGAAGTTCTCGAATTGTTCATGGAACTCGACGCTACGGACGAACAGCTCGATTTCCCTGTCGTCTATGCAAACGGCCGTGACGGCATTGCTAAATACTCCATGGATGACGACAGCGACAACCTCGAACCGTTGTTCAAGACCATCATCAAATACTGCCCGTGCCCGAAAGGCGACGCTGAAGGCCCGCTGCAGTTCATGGTCACGACCTTGGACTACGATGATTATGTCGGTAAAATCGCTATCGGCCGTATTGTCCGCGGCAAGATGCATCCGAACCAGGCTGTCGTCGTCACTGACGGCGAAAGCCAGCGTAAAGCCAAGATTGGCCGCGTCTATACCTATGAAGGCCTGAAACGTGTCGAACAGGACGAAGCCGCTATGGGCGAAATCGCCTGCATCGTCGGTATCCCGGACCTCAAGATCGGCGAAACCGTTACGGACCCGCAGAACCCGGAAGCTTTGCCGAAGATCAACATCGACGAACCGACGCTGTCCATGATTTTCTACGTCAACGACAGCCCCTTTGCCGGCCAGGAAGGGGAATACGTCACCAGCCGTCACCTCCGCGACCGCCTGTTCCGCGAAGTCCAGACCAACGTATCCCTGCGCGTCGAAGAAACCGACAGCGCCGATGCCTTCAAAGTATCGGGCCGTGGCGAACTCCACATCGCTGTCCTCATCGAAGAAATGCGCCGTCAGGGCTATGAACTCCAGATCGGCAAACCGAGCGTCATCACCAAGGAAATCAACGGCCAGAAATGCGAACCGCTGGAAGCCCTCACCATCGACGTTCCGCCTGAATTCATGGGCGCTGTCATGGAAAAACTCGGTACCCGTAAAGCCGAAATGGTCAATATGACCGATATTTCCGGCTACACCCGCCTGGAATTCATCATTCCGGCCCGCGGCCTCATCGGCTTCCGCAGCGAATTCCTCACCGCTACCAAGGGCAATGGCATCATGTACCACGTCTTCCACGGCTATGCTCCCTGGAAAGGCGAAATCCCGGGCCGTACCCGCGGCAGCTTAGTTGCCTTTGAATCGGGCACGACGACGGGCTATGGCATCTTCAACTTGCAGGACCGCGGCACGATGTTCATCAAACCGGGCGAAGAAATCTATCTTGGCCAGGTCGTAGGCGAAAGCAACCGCGACGTCGACATCGACGTCAACCCGTGCAAGAAGAAACACTTGACCAACACCCGTTCCTCCGCATCGGACGAAGCACTCCGCCTCACGCCGCCGCAGGAAATGGGCTTGGAAAAATCCCTGGAATGGATCAACGACGACGAACTCGTAGAAGTTACGCCGAAGAGCATCCGTATCCGTAAAGCCATCCTCGACAAACATGATCGTAAAAAAGCAATGCGCCGTGCGCAGCAGTAAGCTTTTGCTTTGAAATAAAAAAAGGAGCTGTTCCAATGGGACGGCTCCTTTTTTGTTGCTTGCATAGTGACAGAAATATAGAAAAAAGCGCACTGATAAGTTCCATGAATGGCTTATCAGTGCGCTTTTGATTTGGCGGAGCGGGTGGGATTCGAACCCACGAGACCTTTCGGCCTAACTGATTTCGAGTCAGCCCCGTTATGACCACTTCGATACCGCTCCATAAGGTACTTTGCTAGTATAGCATGGTATGCGCTATCCGTCAAGTTTTTTTGCATATTTATTTTTGACAGTCGGTTTACAAAGAAAATGTTGACTTAGAGCGTACTTCAGGTGGTACAATGAAAGTATCTTATTGTTAGGGGGTAAAAATATGGAAAAAGCCAAGGTATATTTCACGGACTTCCGCTGCCGTCCGGGGAAAAATAATTTACAGAAACTGCAGAAGCTCTGCAAGAAGGCTGGTATTGAAAATATCAATTTTGAAGGAAAATTCGTCGCCATCAAGATGCATTTCGGGGAATTAGGCTGTCTGGCTTCGCTGCGCCCGCAGTATGTCAAAGCCGTGGCCGATTTGGTCAAGGAATTAGGCGGCCGGCCGTTCTTGACAGACTGCAATACGCTCTATCCGGGCAGTCGTAAACATGCATTGGAACACATGGATTGTGCCAACCTCAACGGTTATAATACGGTCACTACGGGCTGTCAGATCATCATCGGCGACGGCCTGCGCGGCACCGATGAAGTCGAAGTGCCGGTCAAGAACGGCGAATACGTCGAAAAGGCGAAAATCGGTCGGGCCATCATGGATGCCGACGTTTTCATCAGCCTGGCTCACTTTAAGGGCCATGAAATGACGGGCTTTGGCGGCGCCATCAAGAATATCGGCATGGGCTGTGGCAGCCGCGCCGGCAAGATGGAACAGCATTCGTCGGGCAAACCGAAAGTTGACGAAAGCAAGTGCAAGAACTGCCATCGCTGCGCTCAGGAATGCGGTTCTGACGCCATCACTTATGAAGATAACGTCGCCCACATCCACGAAGACTTGTGCAAAGGCTGCGGCCGCTGCATCGGCGCCTGTGCTTTTGATGCCATTCAGACTGTCGAATGGGATGCCAATGAAAAACTGGACCGCAAGATGGCCGAATACGCCCAGGCCGTCTGCCAGGACCGTCCGTGCTTCCACATCAACCTGGTCATGGACATTTCGCCGAACTGCGACTGCCACGCCGAAAACGATGCACCTATCCTGCCGGACATTGGCATGTTCGCTTCCTTCGACCCGGTCGCTCTCGACCAGGCTTGTGCCGATGCCTGCATGAAAGCCGCTCCTATGCCCAACAGCCAGTTGTCGGATAACCTGGCTAAACCCGATTGGCAGCACCATCACGACCACTTCCTCGACAGCAATCCTAATGTCGACTGGAAGACGACCCTGGAACACGCTGAAAAAATCGGCTTAGGCACACGGGAATACGAACTCGTCCGCGTCCGCTGATTAAAGCTAACTACTAAAGTTTGAGTTAAAATCTATGATTACTATTATAGCAAGTATATTGCTATAGTGTAATTCCATAAAGGATAAATGTATATTCACGATTCGCCTTTTAGACAGTGGAGTCTATAAATACGCAGGAACTAAACCGGAAGGGGCGCCGGTTTGGTTCCTGCGTTTTTTTATGTGAAGATATACTTCTTAAGAATACGTTACCAAGCTGAAACAGGCCCGTATCCTGACGGGTTATCCCGATGGGAACTTCGACGGCGACCGCATGATGACGCGTTATGAATTTGCTGCCATCGTGTACCGGGCCATCATGGCCGGTGCCGCTTCCAACCCGGCTTTGAGCCAGGACGGCACGCTGGATAAATTAGCGAAAGAATTCTCGCCGGAAATGAAACACATCCGCATCGATACGATTGCCAAAGATAAGAATGGCAAACCGACGATCGAACGAGTCCGCGTCATTCCCGAAGCAAAACAGTAGAGGAGGGGAGTATCATCGCACAGATAGGATTGTCTTTTCGTATCGATTCAGACCTCAAAAAGGAGTTTGAAGCATTTTGCGATGCTGCTGGCATCAGCATGACGGCGGCCATCCATTTGTTCATCAAGACAACCGTCCGGAAACAACGGATTCCCTTTGAAATAAAGGCTTCGAGCAAAAAATAGAATCGAGAGGGTAAGGGGAAAGGGCTTGTCGCACGGCGACAAGCCCTTTCAAGCTGTTAGCAGCTAGGGGTTAGGGGTTAGCAGATATCGTTCGTCATAAATCCCGGCTGTGCACAGGATTCACGGCGGGCCGCCCGCCGCTGCCATCCTGTCCAGGGAATCGGCTCCTGCATCTGACGAATCAGAAAGCTTTGGGACGGCCCCTACGGCCTCGCATACAGGCGATAAATGGAAACAGTTTTATTGGCTACAAAAAAATACGGCCAACGGCCTTGTGCGTAGGGGACGCCCTTTAACCTCTCAGACCGCCTTTGGCGGCCAGCTCCCCTATAAAGGGAGCCTTGTGCGTCCCGCTGCGAGATTTGACCACAGCCCATTCGAGTATAATGGCAGGTTTTTACGAGCCACGAACCACGAACCACGAGCCACTATTTTTTCACAAGCCGAGGGTTACTCGAGGCGATGTTGTTAGTCTGAGATTATTGCCGCAAAGCGGCATCTGAGTCCGAAGCGACCTGCGACCGGCGGCCTGCGGGCCACGAGCCCCTAAAAAGCCCTTCACAGGGGCGGCCTATATATGGTATTATATACTGTAAACCCTAAATTATGATTTTTGTGAAAAACGGAGAGAATACATGGATTTTCAGAGCAATCGATTTTATCATATTATTTCTTATGGCTGTCAGGCGAATATGTCTGACAGTGAGCATTATGCCGGTCAGTTGGAGGAGCTGGGCTATCACAATACGGAAGATTTGGATACAGCCGATGTCATCCTCATCAATACGTGTTGTGTCCGCGAAACGGCGGAAGACAAGACGCTGGGGAAAATCGGCGAACTCAAGCATTTGAAGAAGCAGAACCCCGATTTGATCATTGCCGTCACGGGCTGCATGGCCCAGGAATGGCAGGATAAGCTCTTCAAGCGGGCGCCGCACATCGATTTGGTCATCGGTACGCACAATATCCACAAGCTCATCGAGCTCATCCGGGAACGGCGCAGCAAGGCCGACCATTATATGGCTGCCGACATGACCCTGCCGGCTTTCCATGATATGCCGGTCAAGCGCTTCCAGAAATTCTTTGCCTGGATCCCCATCATGAACGGCTGCAACAAGTTCTGCACGTACTGTATCGTGCCTTATGTCCGGGGCCGTGAAGTGAGCCGCCCCATCGACGCCATTGTCGAAGAAATCAAGAAGGTCGCTGCTGAAGGCTACAAGGAAATCACCCTTCTCGGCCAGAATGTCAATTCCTATGGCCTGGACCTCAAGGACGGCACGGATTTCTCCAAGCTCGTCGCCGCTGTCGACGATATCGACGGCATCGAACGGGTCCGGTACATGACCAGCCACCCCAAGGATATGACTTTTGCCATGATCGACGCCATTGCCGACAGCAAAAAGGTCGTCAACCACATGCATCTGCCCATTCAGTGCGGTTCTGACGAGCTCTTGAAGAAGATGAACCGCGGCTACACGGTGGAACATTACCTGGAACTCGTCGACTATGCCCGCAAGCGCATGCCCGACCTGGTCCTGACGACGGACATCATCGTCGGCTTCCCAGGCGAAACGGAAGCCATGTTCGAAGATACGCTGAACCTGCTCAAGCGCGTTCAGTACGACATGGCCTATACCTTCATCTATTCGCCGCGTACGGGGACACCGGCGGCCAAGATGGAAGACCAGATTCCGCAGGAAGAAAAGAGCCGCCGTCTGCAGCGGCTCATGGATGTGCAGAACGTCTATAGTTTAGCGAAAAATAAAGAAATGGAAGACCACGTCTATGACGTCATCGTCGAAGGGCCGACCAAGAACGATGCCAACCACTGGTTCGGCCGGACGACGGGCAACAAGATGATCATCTGGGAAAATGACGGTTCCGTCGCCATCGGCGATACCGTGTCGGTCCAGGTCGACAAGGGCCAGACGTGGGTCCTCAAAGGTCACTTAGTGCACTAAAGGAAGGTGAGACTTTGGCAGGAAAAAAATTAACGCCTATGATGCAGCAGTACATGGAAGTCAAAGAGCAGTGCCAGGATAAGATCCTCTTTTTCCGCCTCGGCGATTTCTATGAAATGTTTTTTGACGATGCCCTGACGGCGTCGCGCGAACTCGACCTGACCCTGACCGGCCGGGCTGGCGGCAATAAAGAGAAGGTCCCCATGTGCGGCGTACCTTTCCATTCGGCCGACACCTATATCGAACGGCTGGTCCACAAGGGCTATAAAGTCGCTATCTGTGAACAGATGGAAGATCCGAAGCTGGCCAAGGGGCTGGTCAAGCGCAAGATCATCAAGGTCATCACGCCGGGGACGATTACCCTGGAGAATGCCGTGGCGTCGAAGAAGAACAATTACATCGGCTGCCTGACCGAAAGCGATGCCATCCTTTCCATCGCCCTCATGGACGTCACGACGGGCGAATGTTTGTGGGCCGACTGCGCGGCATCGGTCATGGAAGACAGTCTGTTCGATATCCTGGCCGTCTACGAACCGAGTGAGCTCATTTACGCCCACATGGGGAAGGATATGGATGCCGTCCGCGAATACCTGCGCAGCCACCTGGCCCAGTGTACGGTTACGGAATTTCCTGCCGATGACAGTGTCGATTACCGGGAACAGGCCCGGTCCTATTTCCCGCCGGAAGACTTTGCCGCTGCCTCGGCGGCCGGCGACTGTATCGGCATGCTCCTGGCCTATGTCAGTGACGTCATGCAGTCCGACATTTCCCACATCAATTCGCTGGAACATATCGACAATGAACGGCGTCTGGTCGTCGATGCGGCCAGCCTGCGCCATCTGGAAATCACGCAGAACGTCCGCGACGGCGGCCGCCGGGGGACCCTCCTCGATGTCCTGGACAAGACCAAGACGGCTATGGGCGGCCGGCTCCTGCGCAAGTGGCTGGAAGCGCCGCTCATCCGCATTGCCGACATTACGCGCCGCCAGGATGCCGTTGAAGATTTCGTCCTTCACGAAATCATGCGCCAGGATACGGCAGACGTGCTGGACCGGATTTACGATTTTGAACGCATCCTGACCCGCATCGAAACGGGGACCGTGAGCCCCAAGGACCTGGTAGCCCTGCGGGAATCGCTGGCCGTCATCCCGCAGCTGAAACAGGTCCTGTCCGGCGCCCGTGCCGACCTCCTGCACAGCCTCAATAACCGCTTGCAGACTCATGACGAGGTCTATGACCTGCTCTGCCGGGGCATCAAGGACGAACCGGGTCTGGTCATCCGCAACGGCGGCGTCATCCGCGACGGTTTTTCGCCGGAACTCGATGAAATCCGCTCCATTGCGGCCAACAGTCATGCCTTTTTGCAGGAACTGGAAGAGAAGGAACGGGAAAAGACGGGCATCAAGATGAAAATCGGCTATACTAAGGTCTTTGGCTATTACTTCGAGATTTCCCATGCCAATACCAAGCCCATCCCCGATTACTACGTGCGCAAGCAGACGTTGGTCAATGCCGAACGCTACATCACGCCGGAATTGAAGGAATTTGAAGTCAAAGTCCTGACCAGCCAGGAACGGATGCTGGCGCTGGAATACAAGCTCTTCGGCGATATCCGCCGCCAGATTCAGGGCCACATCCCGGCCATGCAGGAAACGGCCCGGGCCATTGCCCGCATCGACTGCCTGTACAGCCTGGCCTGCGCGGCCTATGACAACCGCTACGTCCGTCCCAGCCTCAACACCAAGGCGACGATTTCCATTAAGGACGGCCGCCATCCGATTATTGAAAAGTATTTGAAAGACGAATTGTTCGTGCCTAACGACGTTACCTTGAACCACGAAGACCATGAAATCCTGGTCATCACCGGCCCCAACATGGCCGGCAAGTCGACGTATATGCGCCAGGTCGCCGTGCTGGTCCTCATGGCCCAGGCCGGCTCCTTCATTCCCGCCAAAGAAGGGTCCATCTGCCCGGTGGACCGCATCTTTACCCGTATCGGTGCCAGCGACGACATCCTCACCGGCCAGAGTACGTTCATGATGGAAATGAAGGAAGTGTCGTACATCCTGAAACACGCCACCAGCCGCAGCCTGCTCATCCTCGATGAAATCGGCCGCGGCACGAGCACCTTCGACGGCATGTCCATCGCCAGGGCCGTCATCGAATACTGCCTGAAGCACATCCACGCCCTGACGCTGTTTGCGACGCACTACCATGAGCTCATCGCCATGGCCGACGATTCGCCGAAAATTAAGAATTATACCGTCGCCGTCAAGGAACGGGGTAAGAACATCAAGTTCCTGCGGCGTATCATTCCCGGCGGGGCCGACCGCAGCTATGGCCTGCACGTTGCCCGTCTGGCCGGGCTGCCCGAAAGCCTGCTCAAGCGGGCCGACGTCATCCTGGAAGACTTGGAAAAGAACGGCGGTGCTCCCGTCCCGGCCAAGGCGCCTGTGAATCCGGCGCCGTCACCCATGGGAGACAGCCTCTTTTCCAGTCCCGTCATCGACAAGCTGCTCAGCGTCGATGTCAGCAGTATGACGCCGATTGAAGCGATTTCTTTCTTATATAATCTGCAAAAAGATGCCAAAGAAGGAAGTGGGATCCAGTGAGTTCAATCATTCATGTCTTAGATGAAGCGACGCGCAATAAGATTGCTGCCGGCGAAGTCGTCGAACGGCCGGCGTCGTGCATCAAGGAGCTCGTAGAAAATGCCATCGATGCCGGTGCCCATGCCATTGAAGTGGAAATCGCCGACGGCGGCCAGTCCTATATGCGGGTCACTGACGACGGCTGCGGCATGAGCCCGGAAGATGCCCATAAGTGCATCATCCGCCACGGTACGAGCAAGATCAGTTCCGTCGAAGATATTTTTGCCATTACGTCTTTAGGCTTCCGCGGCGAAGCCGTGCCCAGTATCGCCGCCGTATCGCACATGCAGATCACGACGCGCCAGGCCAGCGATGACTTTGCGACGCACCTCATCCTCGACGGGGGCAAAATCACGGCAGAAGACCAGGCCGGTGCACCGGTCGGGACGACGATGGAAGTGAGCGACCTCTTTTACAATACGCCGGCGCGGCGCAAGTTCCTCAAGAGCGAACGGACTGAAAGTTCGAAGATCTCTGAAATGGTGACCAAACTGGCCCTGGCCAATCCGGCCATTGCCTTTACTTTTACCAATAACGGCCGGACGACGATGAAGACCGGCGGCACCGGCGATTTGCGGGAAACCGTTGCCAATATCTACGGCGCCAACGTCGCCCGCGATGTCTTTGCCGTCACTGCCGACCAGGACGGCATCAGCCTGGAAGGCTATGTAGGCAAGCCGTCGGTCTTAAAGAGCAACCGCAACTGGCAGACGTGCATCGTCAATCACCGCATCGTCCATAATCCCTTGATGTTCAAGGCCATTGACAATGCCTATCATGCCATGCTGCCGAAATCGGGCTATCCCTTTGCCATGCTCCACCTCCACGTCGACCCGGCGACAATCGACGTCAACGTCCATCCGGCTAAGACAGAAATCAAATTCTCTGATGAACAAGCCGTCTACCGCGCCATCTACCACAGCATCGTCACGGCCCTGGTGGCCCAGGAAAAGCCCGAAGCCATTGCCAAGACCATCGGTGAGGTAGGGGCTGCCCCACAGCCGGAAGCCCATGTAGGGGCGCCCACGTGGGGCGCCCGCTCGCAGGAGAGGGGCCAAGCACCCCCTGTAGGGGCCGTCCCAGAGGGCCCGCAGGAAAAAGCAACCTCTCAGTCCGCTGCGCGGACAGCTCCCCTATCAGGGGAGCCTCTTGCGTGGGGCGCCCGCTCGCAGGAGAGTGGCCAGGCAACCTCCATAGGGGCCGTCCCAAAGGGCAGCCCGCAGCGGACAGCTCCCCTATCAAGGGAGCCTCTTGCGGACGGCTCTGACCGGGCCCCAAAGGGCCTATCAGGGGAGCCTGTGGAGACGCACGGTCTGGATTCGGATGGTTCCTCATTGTCTGGAAGAACTCCTCAGTCAGCAGAGCTGACAGCTCCCCTTCGCAGGGGAGCCAATGTAGGGGCTGAAAGCCTCCCCTGCGAAGGGGAGGGGGACCGCTCGCGGTGGAAGGGTTCTTCCTTGTTTTCCCAGGCTTTGGCCCAGCATGGCCAGGGCGGTCCGTCGGAAGCGACGTCGGTCGTTTCCGAGGCGTCGGCGCCTAAAATCGTCTTTGACGGCGATGACGACGTCTTCATTCCCTTAGGGGAAGTGGCGGACTGCTTCATCATTGCCAAGAAGGGCCAGGATTTATACATCGTCGATCAGCACGCGGCTCATGAACGGATCCGCTACGATACGTTCTGCAAGCGCGTCGAACGGATGCCGAGCCAGCAGCTGCTGACGCCGGAGTTCGTCGAAGTCGACAACGAGGATATGACGCTCTTATTGGAACGGCAGGATGTCTTCAACGACCTGGGCTATACCTATTCCGAAGCCGGGCCGACGACGCTGCGCGTCGAAGAAGTGCCCTGCGATTTGCAGACCAGCGATATTGCCGATTCTTTAAAGGATATCTGCCTGCTCCTGCACGACCAGAAGGAACCGGATAAAGCCATGGTCCGCCATCGCTCGCTGGCCTATCTGTCCTGCCACGGTGCCGTCAAGGCCGGGGACAGCCTCAATATCCGCCAGATGAAGCAGCTTCTGGATGATTTGTTCCATACGGAAAAACCCTACGTCTGCCCTCATGGCCGGCCGACAATCATTCGCTTTACGCCAAAAGAATTAGCGCACTTATTTAAACGGACATGACTCATATGATTTACGTCGTGCCTTCATTGAAGGCCAAAGAAAAATTACAATGTGAAGGGAAAGCCTGGGCCGAAAGCCAGGGCTTTGCCTATGTGCCGCGGGGAAAGCGGACCATACAGGACTTGATGGATGAATACGGCGAGGATTTCCTCGTCTATTCATCGCGGGGGCCTCAGATAGACCGCCCGGAAGGCAGCCATTTCTTCAGCCTCAACATGGCCGAACTGCGCATCCAGAACCTGCGGAAAGGCCAGCGCGACCATCTCCTGGAAGCCCTGATGGGGGTGAAGGAGTACGACCTGCGGCCTGCAGCGGCGCAGCCGCCTATTTCCGTCCTCGATTGTACCTGTGGTTTTGGCGCCGATGCGGCCGTCGCCTCTTTCGGCCTGCCGGCTGGCTCCCGCGTCGATGCCCTGGAAGTATCGCCTTTGCTGGAAGCCGTTACGGCCTGGGGCTTTTCCCACTTTGTCCATAAGAAAGACGACGTCACGGCGGCGCTGCGCCGGATTTCCCTGCGTTGTGGCGACTATCGCGACTATCTGTTGTCCGATGAAGGGCCTGTGTACGACGTCCTCTATTTCGACCCCATGTTCCAGCGGCCTGTCGAGGCGAGCTGCCAGTTCCAGCCCGTCCGGGCCATCATGGAACACGGCGGCCTGACGCGGGAACTCATCGAACGGGCGCTGCAGAAAGCCCGGCGCCGGGTGGTCATCAAAGAACGGGATTTCCGCCAGCTCTGCCGCGGTTTCCCGGATGTTACCTTATATGGCGGCAAATACAGCCGCATTGGCTATGCCGTATTGGAGTGTGATTCATGGAAAAAGTAATTGCCATCATCGGTCCGACGGCGGTCGGCAAGACGGCCCTCAGTTTTGCCCTGGCCGAACACTACGGGACCGACCTCATTTCCGGTGACGCCTACCAGATTTACCGCCATATGGATATCGGTACGGCCAAGCCGACGGCGGACGAACTGGCCCGCTATCACCATTATCTCATCGATATTGCTGAGCCCGATGAGCCCTATTCGGCAGCCCGCTTCTGTGATATGGCGGGAAAGGCCATTGCCGAAGTCAACGGAAAGGGGAAGATCCCTATTCTCGTCGGCGGTACGGGCCTATACGTCCAGTCTCTCCTGGAAGGCTATGATTTCCAGACGGCCCGCATGACCGAAGCCGACAAGGAAGCGGCCCAGGCGCGGATCGACGCTCTCAGTCAAGAGGAACTGAAGGCCTATATCGAGACGGAAACGGACTGGCAGCCGCCGGACTGGCACGAGCTGTTTTCCAACACGCACCGCCTGACCCGCCTGGTCAGCGCCATCGAGCAGGGCGAAGGGAAATCTTTCGTCCGGGCCGGCAAGGCCCGGGATGTAGTCTATGACGCTTACGTCATCGGTCTGCGCCTGCCGCGGGATGTCTTATACCGGCGCATTGAAGAGCGCGTCGACGCCATGATAACCGCCGGCTGGGTCGATGAAGTGCGGTACCTGTTGGACAAGGGCATCCCGACGGACTGTCAGTCCATGAAGGCCATCGGCTATCAGGAACTGGCCCTGTATCTCCAGGGACAGATGCCCCTCGATGACGCCGCAGCCCGCATCAAGACCCGGACGCGGCGTTTTGCCAAACGCCAGCTCACGTGGTTCAAACGCATGCCCTACATCCACTGGTACGACAAGGACCAGTACGATGGAGAAGATGCATTGATACAGGCTGTGCTGGGGGATGTGCCTTTCCCATGACGGAAAGGCGCAGGCGGCAAGTAGAAAAGCAACTTCTCAGTCAGCAGAGCTGACAGCTCTCCTATGAGGAGAGCCGAAAGCCTCCCCTGATAGGGGAGGTGCCGTAACCCTGATACGCCGGGGATGGGATCTTCGCCGGCACTGTAGACGCCGAAAGCCTCCCCTGATAGGGGAGGTGCCGTAAGGCGGAGAGGTTTCCTTCAGCGACCTGAGACCTGCGAAATAGCGGACTGTAAGGAAGAAAGCAACCTCCGTAGGGGCTGTCCTGGAGGGCGGCCTGAAATGAGAAAAGGTCCTGAACGGTATAGCGTCTCATTGTCTGGAAGAACCTCTCAGTCAGCAGAGCTGACAGCTCTCCTATGAGGAGAGCCACTAGCCACTAGCCTCTAACCCCTAACCCCTAACCCCTAACTACATATTCACTATAGAAAGGAATCATGACATTGTCTTTGGATTTAGAAACATTACGAAAAGAAGCGCTGGCCGAATGTGCGGACCAGTTTGAACGCATTGATACGATTTGTCTCCATAATACGGCGAAAGTCCTGGCCGCTTATAAGGAAGCCCAGATTTCTTCGTACCAGTTTGCCGGTACGTCGGGCTATGGCTACAGCGACATGGGCCGGGAAAAGCTCGATGAAGTCTTCGCCCGCGTCTTCAAGGCCGAAAAGGCCATTGTCCGGCCCCACTTCGTATCGGGGACCCATGCGCTGGCGACGGTCCTGCTGGCCCTGCTGCAGACCGGCGATCTCATGATGAGCCTCGTCGGGGCGCCTTATGACACGATGCAGGGCGTCATCGGCTATGCCCATGAAACGCCGCACTCTTTGAAGGAAAAAGGCGTCCGCTATGAAGAAGTCCCCTTGAAGGACAACGCCTATGATTTGGCCGGTATTGAAGCGGCCGTCGCCGAAAAGCAGCCGAAACTGGTCCTCATCCAGCGTTCCCGCGGTTACAGCACGCGGGCATCCTTGACGATTGATGATATCCGTTCTATTATTTCCGTCGTCAAGAAGGTCAGCCCCAAGACGATTTGCTTCGTCGACAACTGTTATGGCGAATTTGCTGCTGAAGAAGAACCGATTGAAGCCGGTGCCGACATCATCGCCGGGTCGCTCATCAAGAACCCCGGCGGCGGCATCGCTCCCACAGGCGGCTATATTGCCGGCAAGGAAGAACTGGTCCACGCCGCAGCCGACTACCTGACGGCTCCGGGCCTGGGCGACGAACTCGGTTCCTATGCAGCCGGCTACCGCCTCTTTTTCCAGGGCTTCTTCATGGCACCGCATGTTACGGCTCAGGCTATCAAAGGGGCCGTCTTTGCAGCGGCTGTCTTTGAAAAGATGGGCTTCAAGGTCTCGCCGGCCGTCCAGGACCCGCGCGTCGACCTGATCCAGACCATTTACCTGGAAAACGAACAGAACATGTGTCTCTTCTGCCAGGGTATCCAGTCCTTCTCGCCTGTCGACGCCCACGTCACACCCATTCCCGACGATATGCCGGGCTATGCCGATAAGATCATCATGGCCGCCGGTGATTTCGTCCAGGGTTCGTCTATCGAATTGTCGGCCGACGGCCCGATCCGCGACCCGTACATGATTTATCTCCAAGGCGGCATCGTCTTTGAACACAATGTCCTGGCCATCCTCAGCGCAGCCCAGTACATTGCCGAACACCGGGAAGGAGCCGCTCATGATTAAGGAAGTCCTCGTCGTCGAAGGCCGGTCCGATGTTGCCCGCATCCGTGCCAGCCACATCGACGTCGACATGATTACGACAGATGGTTTCAATTTGAAGCCTCACACGCTGGAACAGATTCGCTGTGCTTATGAAAAGCGGGGCATCATCATCCTGACCGACCCCGACCGGGCCGGCGAACAGATCCGCAAGTTCCTGACCGACCGTTTCCCTAATGCCAAACACGCCTTTATCCCTCGGAAAGATGCCATTGCCAACAACGACCTGGGCGTCGAACAGGCCTCGCCGGAAGCCATCCGCCTGGCTTTGTCCAAAGTCCGCTGTGCGACGTATGAACCGCAGGCAATCTTTACTATGCAGGACATTTCCGCTGCCGGCCTCAACGGGACGCCTGATGCGGCCGACCGCCGGGCCGAAGTCGGCGCCGTCCTGGGTATCGGCTATGGCAATGCCAAACAGTTTTTGAAACGCTTGAACCATTACGGCGTCACCCGTGACGAATGGGATGATGCCCTCCGTCAGATCCACGAGGTGAAATAGATGAAAGAAGTCGACTTGTCCAATCCCGACGTTGTCCGCTACGTCGTCAAACGCTTTGGCCTACGCATGAATAAGAAGCTGGGCCAGAATTTCCTCATCCGTCACGCCGTCGTCGACGACATTGCCGACGCTGCCGAAATCGGGGAGGGCGATCCGGTCCTGGAAATCGGGCCGGGCATCGGCACCCTGACCCAGGCCCTGGCCGAAACGGGCGCAGCCGTCACGGCTGTCGAACTGGACGACCATCTGCTGCCCGTCCTCGACAAGACCTTGGAACACTATGACAACGTGCGCGTCGTCCACGGCGACATCCTGCGCATCGACATCGAAGAAGTCATGAATCACCAGCCCTTCACGGTCTGTGCCAATCTGCCCTACTATATCACGACGCCGATCATCATGAAGCTCCTGGAACAGAAGCTGCCCATCAAGCGCATCGTCGTCATGGTTCAGAAGGAAGTGGCCGAACGCATGGTAGCCGAACCGGGCCATAAGATTTACGGTGCCCTGTCCGTGTCGGTCCAGTACTATACACAGCCGCAGATGCTCTTTGAAATCTCGCCGAAATGCTTCATGCCGGCACCGGAAGTCACGTCGGCCGTCGTCGCCATGGACGTCCGCCAGCAGCCGCCTGTCGATTTGATCGACGAAAAGCGCTTCTTCCAGGTCGTCAAAGCGGCCTTCCAGCAGCGCCGCAAGACCTTTTCCAACGCCTTGAAAAATACGGGCATGAGCAAGGAACAAATCGCCCAGGTCCTGGAAAAAACAGGCATCGATGGCAAACGCCGCGGGGAAACACTGTCTCTCCAGGAATTCGCCGACATCGCCAACGCCTGGAGCGAGTTGGGTTAGTGGCTCGTGGTTCGTGGTTCGTGGTTCGTAACTGGCCTCTCCTGATAAATTTAAAACCATCCGCTAGCCACTAACAACTAACAACTAAAAAGGACCTGCCGCATTGCGGCAGGTCCTTTTTCTCAATCCTTGAAGTAAGGCTTGAATGCGGAGCGATTCGGTTCTTTATGTTGTTTGTTTTCACGGCGCTGGTTGTTGTTGCGGAAGCTGCTGCGATTGTTATTGTCGCGGTTCTTCGGGGCAAAGTGGCGGCGTCGTTCGCCGCGGCGTTCGTTGTTGTCTTCGCCGTCGTTGTTGCGGTTGCGGCGGTCTCCACGGCGGTCGTTGCGGTTGTAGCGGCGGTTATTGCGGTCACCGCGATTGTTGCGGCTGCGGTGGACGCGGAGCGGCGCTTCTTCAGTGATCTTGACCGGTGTCGTGTCCGGTTCTTTGGTCAAGAGCTTGATGGCAGCGGCTACCAGGGCGGCCGAGTCGTAGTTGGACAGGAGTTCTTCGGCATTTTCTTTGTACGTCCCGAAATTGCCTTCTTCTGTCGTCGTGATCAGGCTGCGGATGGCGGCCTGCTGGGCGCCTTCCAGGGCTTCCGAGAAGGTCGGGGCCTTGCGGCGGGTGATGCGGCGCTTGATGAGGCGTTCGATGGTCCGCAGGTGTTCCATTTCGCGGGGGATGACGAAGGTCGTCGCTTCACCGCTCTGGCCGGCACGGCCGGTACGGCCGACGCGGTGGACGTAGCTTTCCGGGTCCTGGGGCAGGTCGTAGTTGAAGACGTGGGTAACGCCGCTGATATCGAGGCCGCGGGCGGCGACGTCGGTAGCGACGAGGATGTCGATGGTCTTTTCACGGAACTGGCGGATGACCGTATCGCGCTTGGCCTGGGTCAGGTCGCCGTGGATGCCTTCAGCCGAGTAACCGCGCTTCTTGAGGGCTTCCGACACTTCGTCGACGCGGCGTTTGGTGCGGACGAAGATGATGGCCAGGTCCGGTTCCTGCAGGTCCAGGAGACGGCAGAGGATGTCGAATTTCTGGCGGTCCGGCACTTCGATGTAGGACTGTTCGATGAGGTCCATCGTGACTTCTTTGGCCTTCATTCGGATGATGAGCGGGTCGTGCAGGAACGTTTCTGCCAGCTGCTGGATCGGCTTGGGCATGGTAGCCGAGAAGAGCAGGGTCTGGCGCGTATTCGGCGTAGCGGCCATGATGAGGTTGATGTCATCGATGAAGCCCATGTCCAGCATTTCGTCAGCTTCGTCGAGGACGATGGTCGTGATGTGGCTCAAATCGATGGTGCCGCGTTTCATGTGGTCGATGAGGCGGCCCGGCGTGGCGACGATGATCTGCGGGCATTTGCGCAGGCGGCGCAGCTGGCGTTCCATATCCTGGCCGCCGTAGATCGGCAGGGCCTGGATGTTGGTGAACTGGGCCAGGTGGTTCAGTTCTTCGGCAACCTGCATGGCCAGTTCACGCGTCGGCGACAGGACGACGGTCTGGATATCCTTGGACGGTTCAGCTTTCAGGATTTTTTCCAGGACCGGGATGCCGTAGGCTGCGGTCTTACCCGTACCGGTCTGGGCCTGGCCAATCATGTCGCTGCCGCTCATGGCGACGGGAATCGATTCAGCCTGGATCGGTGTCGGTTCTTCAAAGCCCATTTCATTCAGGGCACGGATAATGACTTCGCTAATATTCAAATTTTGGAATTTTTCTAACATGTACTTCCTCCTTGTTGTGTAACTTATTCATTATAGCATTAATAAGGGGAAAAAGATAGGGGAGAGGCGACGCATCCTGCAAAGAATCGTTACATGTAAAGATAAACGTTAAACCCGTTTTCACGGCATTTTATTAAATAAAGTATCACGTTTAAGCTAAAAATATTCGGAAAAGTTCTGGAAAAAGCCTTGCAAATTACAAAAGGGTATGATAACATACAAGGCGTCAACAGACAAACAATCCAAAATAAAAAATGCGTTGAAGAGAACTAGTAAGTTCCGGAATGTTTCCAGAGAGCTGCCGGGTGGTGTGAGGCAGCAGCGGCACGGAACAGAACTCATCTCTAAGCAGCTCGCTGAAACGAAAGGAGTAGGTGGAGCCGGGGCCTGGCCGTTAACAGACAGGAGGGTATCGACGTATGTCCGTACCTGTTGAGAGCCTATCTTCGGATAGGAATTAGAGTGGTAACGCGTAAGTATAATCTTTCGTCTCTTTTCGAGATGAAAGATTTTTTTTATTTTGATTGTGTAATGATTTATTTTAAATTTATTTCATGATCATAGGAGAGATGCAGTATGAAAAACGTAGAACATTATAAGAAAGGTTATTTTATGCCCCCTGTTGTCGATATGTCCTGGGCCCAGAAAGAATATCCCGATAAAGCGCCCATTTGGTGCAGCGTTGATTTGCGCGATGGCAACCAGGCCCTCATCATTCCTATGAGCCTTGAAGAAAAGATTGAATTCTATAAAGTTTTAGTTGCCATGGGCTTCAAGGAAATCGAAGTCGGCTTCCCGGCTGCGTCGGAAACGGAATTTGAATTCCTGCGCTACTTAGTCGACCACGACATGATTCCCGATGACGTCACTGTCCAGGTCCTGACCCAGGCCCGGGAACACATCATCCGCAAGACCTTCGATGCCCTGAAAGGCGTCAAGAATGCCATCGTCCACGTCTACAATTCCACGTCCTTCGCCCAGCGCCAGCAGGTCTTCCGCAAATCGAAGGAAGAAATCAAACAGATTGCTGTAGACGGTGCGAAATTGTTACAGCGCTTGACCGACGAAGCCGGTGCCAACTTCCGCTTTGAATATTCGCCGGAAAGCTTCACCGGCACGGAACCGGAATACGCTTTGGAAGTCTGCAACGCCGTCCTCGATGTCTGGAAACCGACGGCTGACCGCAAGGCCATCATCAACCTGCCGTCGACGGTCCAGATGTCCATGCCTCATGTCTTCGCTTCGCAGATCGCCTATATGTCGCAGAACCTGAAATACCGCGACAACGTCATCTTATCGGTCCATCCCCACAATGACCGCGGTACGGGCGTCGCCGACGCCGAAATGGCCATGCTCGCCGGCGCCGACCGCGTCGAAGGGACGCTCTTTGGCAATGGTGAACGGACGGGCAATGCCGACATCGTCACGATCGGCATGAACATGTATGCCTTAGGCGTCGACCCGGGCCTGGATTTCTCGAACATGCCCAAACTGGTGGAAACGTATGAACGAGTGACCCGCATGCATGTCCATCCGCGTCAGCCTTATGCCGGCCAGCTGGTCTTCGCCGCTTTCTCCGGTTCTCATCAGGACGCCATCGCCAAGGGCATGCACTTCCGCAAGGAAAACAACGAACAGTACTGGACCTGCCCGTACCTGTACATCGATCCGCATGATGTGGGCCGCACGTACGATGCCGACGTCATCCGCATCAACAGCCAGTCCGGCAAGGGCGGCGTAGGTTTCGTCATGGAACAGAATTACGGCATCGACATGCCGAAGAAGATGCGTGAAGACTTCAGCTACTTCGTCAAGGAAGTATCGGACCACAAGCATCAGGAATTGAAACCGGCCGAAATCTACGACGTCTTCCAGAAGAACTACCTCAATGCCGATACGCCGCTGAAAGTCGAAGACTTCTCGCTCAAGAAGAAAGGCGATAAATGGGTCGGCAAAGTCCTGGTCCGCGCCAACGACGAAGAAGTCGTCCTCGAAGGGGCCGGCAACGGCCAGCTGAATGCCGTCAGCAATGCCGTCTGCAAGGCCTATGGCATCGAGTTCAGCAACCTCGTCTACAGCGAACACGATTTGGACCGTGACTCCGATTCCCGCGGCATCGCTTACTTCGGCCTGACCGATAAAGAAGGCCATACGACCTGGGGCGCCGGCGTCGATACGGATACCATTACGGCTTCCATCTTCGCCTTCATGACGGCCATCAACCGCATGGACGGCATGGCTCAGCGCGTCAAGTTCCGGGCCCTCAAGTCCACGCCGGATACGATTACGGCCTTCAAAGCCACGTCGGGCCAGCATTAAGGTATGATGTTTGATGTGAGGGGAGTGTAATTGAAAGCCACTCACATCGAACTCAAGCATGATAGAAACTTATCTGTATTGGATTTTAGTGAAATAATAAGGAGTGTATATACATATGGGTATGACGATGACGCAGAAAATCCTGGCAAAACATGCCGGCGTCGACTCGGTGAAACCGGGTGATTTAATTACTTGTAATCTCGATATGGTTCTGGCCAATGATATTACGGCCCCTCCGGCCATTGCCCAGTTCAACAAGATCGGCAAGCCCGTCTTTGATAAGACCAAGATTTCTTTGATCCCGGACCACTTCACGCCAAACAAAGACATCAAGTCCGCCGGTTTGGCCAAAATCGTCCGCGACTTCGCCAAGGAACACGGCATTACGCATTATTTTGAAGTCGGCCGTGTCGGCATCGAACACGTCCTCTTGCCGGAACAGGGCATCGTCGCTCCCGGTATGTTGACTATCGGTGCTGATTCCCATACCTGTACGTATGGCGCCCTGGGCGGATTCTCCACCGGCGTCGGCTCGACGGACTTAGGCGTCGCCATGGCTACAGGCAAGGCCTGGTTCAAAGTCCCCGATGCCATCAATGTCCATCTGACGGGCTCCAAACCCGATGACATTACGGGCAAAGACGTCATGCTGACCCTCATCGGTATGATCGGCGTCGACGGCGCTCTCTACCAGTCCCTGGAATTCACGGGCGAAGGCGTCGCCGCTCTGGATATGACCGACCGCTTCACCATTGCCAACATGGCCATCGAAGCCGGTGCCAAGAACGGCATCTTCCCTGTCGATGAACAGACCATAGCCTATGAAAAGGGCCGCGTCCCCGATGGCTACGACATCGTCACGGCTGACGACGACGCCCATTACAGCCGGACTGTCGAAATCAACTTGTCTGAATTGAAGCCCGTCGTCGCTTTCCCGCACCTGCCGGAAAACACCAAGGTCATCGGCACCTTCGGCGACATCAAAATCGACCAGGTCGTCATCGGCTCCTGTACCAATGGCCGTCTGGAAGATTTGAAGATCGCTGCGGACATCTTCAAAGGCCATAAAGTCCATCCTGACGTGCGCTGCATCGTCATCCCCGGCAGCCAGCACGTCTACATGGAAGCCATGAAGGCCGGCTACATCGAAACCTTCATCACTGCCGGCTGTGCCGTTTCGACGCCGACGTGCGGTCCCTGCTTGGGTGGCTACATGGGCATCATGACAGCTGGTGAAAAATGTGTCTCCACGACGAACCGCAACTTCCGCGGCCGCATGGGTCACGTCGACAGCGAAGTCTACCTGGCTGGCCCGCAGGTCGCTGCAGCCAGTGCGATTCTCGGCAAGATTGCCGCACCGAAGGAGGTCCGTTAATCATGACATTAGAAGGAAAAGTATGGCGCTACGGCGACAATATCGATACAGACGTAATCATCCCGGCTCGTTATTTGAACAGCTTCGATCCGAAGGAATTGGCCACGCACTGCATGGTCGACATTGACGAAACCTTTGCCGGCAACGTAAAGGCAGGGGACATCATGGTCGGCGGCCACAACTTTGGCTGCGGTTCATCCCGTGAACACGCACCGATTGCCATCAAGGCGTCGGGCATCCCCGTCGTCATTGCGGCCAGCTTCGCCCGCATCTTCTACCGCAATGCCATCAACGTCGGCCTGCCGGCCTTGGAAATCGGTGACGACGTCGAAAAAATCAAAGCCGGCGATATCCTCTCCATCGACCTCGACACGGGGAAAATCGTCGACAAGACGACAGGCGATACCTTCCAGGCACCGCCCCTGCCGGGCTTCATCCAGGACATCGCCAAAGCCGGCGGCTTGATCAATTACGTAAAGGAGTCTAAGTAACATGGCTAAACATATCGTCGTCATCCCCGGCGACGGAATCGGGGAAGAAATCACGGCAGGTGCCGTTAAAGTCTTACAGAAAATCGATGAAGTCTGCCACATCGGCCTGACTTTTGAAAAGAAACCGGCCGGCGGCACGGCCTATGACCTCTGCGGTTCGCCCTTGCCGGAAGATACCATCGAAGCGGCCAAGAAAGCTGACGCCATCCTCTTTGGCGCCGTTGGCGGCGACAAGTGGGACAACGTCGACCCGAAACTGCGCCCGGAACAGGCCGTCCTGGGCCTGCGCAAGGCTTTGGGGCTCTACGTCAACCTGCGCCCGGTCAAGGTACCGGAAGTCCTGGCCGAATACTCGCCGCTCAAACCGGATATCGTCACCGGGACGGACGTCCTCATCGTCCGCGAACTCGTCGGCGGCATCTATTTCGGCGACCGCTGCGAATCGGAAATCCACAATGGCGTCGAACGCGCGTGGGACCTGGAAAACTACAGTGTCCCTGAAGTACAGCGAATCAGCACCTTTGCCATGAAGGCCGCCCAGAAGCGCCGCCACAAGGTTACGTCCGTCGACAAGGCCAACGTCCTGGCTACGTCCCGCCTGTGGCGCCGTACGGTCATCGACGTCGCCAAGGATTATCCCGACGTCGCCTTGAACCATTTCTACGTCGACAACTGCGCCATGCAGCTGGCCCTCAATCCGAAACAGTTCGACGTCATCGTCACGAGCAACCTCTTCGGCGATATCCTCAGCGATGAAGCGGCTGTCCTCGGCGGTTCCATCGGCATGATGCCGTCGGCTTCCATCGGCGAAATGACCAGCCTCTACGAACCGATCCACGGCTCGGCACCGGACATTGCCGGCCAGGGCATTGCTAATCCCTGCGCCACCATCCTTTCGGCGGCCATGCTCCTGCGCTACTCCCTGGATGAAGACGAAGCGGCCGACAAGATTGAAAAAGCCGTCGACGCCGCCCTGGCTGCCGGCTGGCGCACGCCGGACCTCTATAAAGAAGGCTTCAAGAAAGCCGACACCCAGAAGATGACCGACGTCATCATCAGTGAAATTCACTAACTCGGTTTACTAAAAACTGTAAACTGAAAACTTAAAACCCAAAATGAACTGCTACCCGTCAAGTAGGCAATTAAAAAAATAAAAACTTTCTGCCATCAGATTTTGTTCTGGTGGCAGATTTTTTATGCCACCATCAGATACTGTTCGTGCTTTTCCATCGGCGTAAGCACGCCTAAGTTTCTTTGTAATCGCTTGTTATTATAGTATTCTATATAGTCTTCAATCATCTTTACCAGCGCTTCTTTGCTAGTAAAACGCTTCCCATAATACCGTTCTCTTTTCAGAATCCCCCAGAATCCTTCCATCGGACCGTTATCAATACATTTTGCGACTCTGGACATACTTTGCGTCATCCCGGCAGCTTCCAGCTTGGCATGAAAGGCTCTATGGGTATATTGGAATCCCCGGTCGGAATGAAAAAGAGGAGTAGCCCCTGGATTAGCTGCAATGGCAGCATCTACAGTATCAAATACTAACGCGTTATTATTCGCATCCCGTATGGCGTAAGAAACAATTCTGCGGTCATATAGGTCAAGGATGGCACTGAGATATACTTTGTGGACTTCTATGCCCATATAGTATTTGAATTCTGTCACATCACTTAACCACTTTTCATTCGGTGCTTCGGCTGTGAATTCTCTGTTCAAAATATTTTCAGCTATAAATTGTGGATTGGCTGCTTGCCTGGTACAGCCATGATTGGCATATTTGATGGTCGACTTAATCCCTTTCTGGCGGCAGATTCGCAATACCCGCTTGTCATTGACCGGGATACCATAATACCTATCTAAGTCATCACGTAGTCGGCGATATCCCTTATCCGGGTTTTCTCTATGAATCTCTTCTAGTATCTGAGCAATTCGTTCATTTTCGGCCTCATAAGCGGGATTCCCTCTATGCAGCCATTTATAATAAGCAGCCCGGCTTACCTTTCCCAGTTGGCAAAGCGCTTTAATGGGGTACCTATGTTCTTCGTGTTCTTCTTTGATCGCTTGGTAGATATGTCCATACCTGACCCGGCTCAGTCCCACCTCCTCTCTATTTCGCTGAGTTTTTTTAAGAAAGACGCCTCCATTTCGGCTCGTTCCTTTTCGGCACGGAGAATCCGGTTCTCGGCTCGGAGCTTCTCCACCTCCGTCATTTCTTCTTCTTTCTTGGTCCGGCCACGCCGGTCCTGAAGCGCTTCGATTCCGCCAGCTTCATATTTGACGGTATAGTTTCGGGCTTGTTGATAGGAAATGCCGTATCTTACGGCTGTTTCCTTGTAATTATGATCATGGGCAATACAGTATTGAACAATTTCGACTCTTTCCTCAAATGTGGTTTTTCTTCCTTTGGTCATGATGATGGCTCCTCCTGTTCCGGAAGCTTTCAGCTCCTCATAACCATTATACTTGAGAATCCATCTTCTGAGTTGGGTTTTTGACATGATTTTGGGGTGTGTCAAGAATTTTGTGTAAATTTCTTAGAAATCTTTGTCGTATTTTTCCATCAGAGGGCCAAGCCGTTCATCAATGAGCAGCTGGTTCCGGATTATCGCCCAATTGACTAGGCGATGTGAATTCCATTTCTTGTAGAGTTCCAAGATTCGCAGGTAGAAGATTTTAAAAACAGCATCTTCGTTAGGAAATGAACCTTTCTTCGTAACTTTGCGGAAGCTGGCATTTACGCTTTCGATGGCATTGGTCGTATACATTACCTTGCGTACGGCACTGCCGTAATTAAACAGCTGCTCGACGTGCTGGAAGTTGTTTTCCCAAACGGCGACGGCACCGGGATACCCCTGCCAGTCCTGTTTAAACTGCTCGAAAGCCCGCTGTGCTTCTTCCACGTTTACAGCCCCATAAATCCCTTTCAGCTGCTTCGTGAAAGCACTCCACTGCTTCCTGGGGATATACCGAATCGAGTTTCGTACGAGATGGACAATGCAGCGCTGTACGGTGACGTTCGGGAAAATAGCCTTTGCGCCCTCTTCCAGGCCGGATACGCCATCAATCGAGAGAATGCCTAAATCCTCGATGCCACGGGCTTTGAGCTCATCGAAAATCTGCATCCAGGCATGCTTGCTTTCGGTTTCATTGATCCAAAGACCCAGTACGTCTTTGTACCCATTGGTATCGTAAGCCAGCATTACATAGACGGCGACCTGACGGATACCGCGTTCTGTCCGCATAGAAACGTAGATGCAGTCTACAAAGGAAAAAAGGATAGAACGGCTTCAGCGGCCGTGTGCGCCAGCGGTTCACTTCTTCCATAACACAGTCCGTAATATTCGAAATCTGTTCATGAGAGAGCTGGAAACCATAAATGTCTTCGATAGTGGCGGCTATGTCACGCTGGCTCATACCGCGTGCATACATGGCCAGCACCTTGCCTTCAATGGACGACACATCGCGCTGATGTTTCTTTACAATCTGAGGTTCAAACTGGCCCTGACGGTCCCTGGGGACACGAATAGGGACTTCGCCCAGCGAGGTTTTCAACGTCTTCTGGGAATACCCGTTACGGGCATTTGTTGAATCTTCTGAGTGCCCATTCTTTTCATAACCGAGGTGATTCTGCATTTCGCCTTTCAGTACGGCTTCAAAGATAGGGCCGAAGACCTGCTTCAGGGCATCCTGTATGTCCTGGGCATCTTTAAGATCATAGTTTTCAAGAATCTGCTGAGCAATTTGTTCTCCGAATGTCGGCGTAGTTTTTTTACGTTTCGTCATGGGTACCATCCTTAATGTTTGATTACCCAATTATGGGGGATAAATTGGATTTGTGCAATAACCGGTTTACACAAACTATTTTACACTCCCGAAGGGAGCATATCATAAGCCATTTTAGCTTCGTGCGACAGCCCCTTTTTTGTGCTCATATTTGCTCATATTATAGTATTACAGCACTTTACAACTTTTACGCCGCCTCAGAAGTTGACGAAGCTAGTTTACACAAGGCCTGAACTAAGTCCGTTGGATTTTTTGCGGGTTGGGCCTTAGCGACCAAAGTGCCAAAAAATATTTCACGCTGTATTTGCCAGCTT
>ERZ772858.1004-NODE-1004-length-32295-cov-7.535143_pt1 | contig 32295 bp, 27 predicted proteins | sample MGYA00512136_ERZ772858 | MGnify/ENA primary metagenome ERZ772858 (study PRJEB29015, sample SAMEA2737726) | human gut metagenome | biome: human gut; feature: human-associated habitat; material: faeces | place: China | collected 2012 ...
GCCTCCGCCCCCGCGTCCGCGCCCGGACAGCGCAGCTCCGCCGTCCCGACCGGCACGTCAAAGCCCGCGCGCTGTACACGGCGCGCGATCTCGCCGAGGTCCACGGCCATCTCGTCATAAGTCAGGCGCGCGCAGCCGGCCGTGTCGCTCACGGATACTTCGCGCAGCCCCGGCAGCCCCTGCAGCGCGCGCACGATGCGCACCGCGCAGGCGCCGCAGTCCATACCCGAAATACGCAGGATCACATCCGTCATTTCTGCCGCCGCCTTTCGTAATTTACCAACTGGTCAGAAAAAAGATAGCACGCTGCCACAATTTTGTCAAGGTGCGGCGCGGATTTTCTCCGCCATTTGACGGATGTTGAAAATCGCTGTATAATCGGAGCATTCCAGTACCCCGGAGGCGATCAAGATGCCGATCATTGTCGACCGTGACCAGATCCGCCGGGACATTCTCATGGCGTTTCAGCGCTGCATCGAGCGCAAGCCCATGATGAACGTTTCCCTGCGCGACATTGCAGCGGAGGCGGGCATGAGCCACGCCAAGCTGCTCAACTATTTTGAGAGCAAAAACGACCTCATCCTCGCGTATGTGCGCTATACACGCGAATATATGTGCGAAAAATGCAGCCAGTGGTTTGCTGAACACGACCGCGCGGACTACGGCTCCAACCTCGCATACATGAACGCGTTCATGGACTACGTGGCCAACGCCCCGGCACACGAGCAGCGCCCGAACGCCACGACGCAGACCTACGTCCTCGCACGCTACGACCCCGAGATCGGCCGGCTCGTGCAGGAGGAGTTTCACGCGTGGCGCGCGCTCATGGAGCAGTGTCTCATCCGCATCTACGGTGAGGAGGTCGGCATGCATGAGGCCGAGGCGATGATGATCCTCATCTCCGGCACGTTCATCTGCAACTACAACCAGGCGCTCACCGGCGAGATCAACGACAACATTCTCGGCTATCTCGGCAACCTGAGCCGGTCCTGACAACAGAAAAAGTCATCCGCCTGACGGCAGCTGCCGTCAGGCGGATTTTCATAGGGGTGGAAGGATGGGAAAAGGTATTACTCGTTTGGGTGTGCATCACAGTAGTAATGATAGATATTCTCGATATACAGCGCAGCGTCGCGGCCGCGGCCCTCGGCGAGCATGGCGGCGATGCGCGTCTCCTGCTCGATGACCGTCTCCGGCCCCCAGAAGGTCACGCACCGCTCCCAGAGCACGCCGCTTACATCCGCGAGGCTGTTCATGAGCAACGGGAAAATGAGGTTTCCGCTCAGCTCGGTGATGGTCGTGTCGAACTTGCGCATCCACTGCGCATAGGCGGCGTTGCCCTCGCCCGCGGCGACGGATGCACGCAGCCCGTCGGTGATGGCACGCAGCTGGTCAATGTCGGCCGGTGTGCCGCGCTCGCCGAGCAGGACCATGGCGCCGCCCTCGATCGCGTCGCGCGCCTCGACGAGAGAGCTCTCGATGGCGTGGTCGAACTGGCCGCCGTATTTCCCGAGCGCCATGAGCGTCTCAAAATTGCCGTGGCGGGCGTAGTCCTCGATGTAGTTGCCGCGGCGCGGCTCCATGCGCACGAAGCCCATGCGCTCGAGATCCTCGAGCCCGGTGTGCACCATGGAGCGGCTGATGTGCATCTGCTCGGACAGCTCGCGCTCCGACGGGAGCCGGTCGCCGACCTTCAGCTCACCGGAAAAGATCATGCCGATGACCTGATCGACGAACAGCTCCCGGAGCGTCGGAGCCTGAATCTGCTGAAATCCCATCAGACCTTCCCGTCAACCTTTCTGCGGTCGTAGAGCCGATCGAGCAGCGGCCGCACGAGAAAATAGATCGCCTTGTTATCGAGATTGAACCAGTAGATGAGCATGCTCCCCACCCAGACGCCGGCCGCGCCGAGGAGCAGCTTTGGCAGCAGTTTTTTCATCATCATTTCCTCCTGTTTACCAGCCTTCGTAGTCGTCATACTGCAGCAGGGACGCATCGAGCGGCTCGGCCTGCATGACAGAGTACATGTAGTCGTTGACCTGCTGGCGGATGTCGGCACGGGAGACGGTGCGGTGGTCGAACATGTCGTTGGAGACCATCATGAGCTTCGTCTGCTTCTCCTTCGCCTGGTCGAGGATGACGCCCGTGAGACCGAGCGCGCCCTTGCAGGTGATGTCATCGTGCAGGATGACCATGTCGCAGTGGAACTTCTCCGCCTCGTCCCAGAACTCGACGAGGTGCTGCCAGCCGCCGGTCAGGTGGCGGCGCATGACGCCGGTCTCGTAGTTGCGGGCAATGCCGTCGAGCATGGTGTCCTCGTCCGTCGTGTCGATGAGCACGTTGCCGGAGAACAGATCCATGCCGGCGATCACGAGGATGCCCCAGCAGTTATACAGCCAGTTCGGGAACTGCAGCCAGTAGCACGGCGGGCCGCCCCAGGTGATGGCGCGATAGCGCGTCTTGGGGAAGCAGTTGGTCTTGCTCTCGTACGCCTGCTCAAGGATCTTCATGACCTTGCGCTCTGCCTTCATGATCTCGGGATTGCGGCCGCCGGAAAAGGCGTAGTAGTAAGTATGGAACAGGTTCGGCACGGTGAGCGCGGCGGCGGTGTAGGGCGTGGCCATGAAGTTCCACTTCTCCATCTCGTTGCGCACCTCGTCGTTGTGCTTTTCCATCACGGCGCGACAAGCGTCCCAGTCATAGGTCTCGCCAGTGTGCCGCTCGACAAAGTCGATGACGCGGCGCAGGGACGCGCGGGCGTATTTGCGCGTGTGCGGGTCGTCCCAGCGCATGGGGATGGCAGCCGGGAGCGTATCCACGTCGAGGTGGCGCTCGATGAGCTGGCTGTTCATGGTCGAGGAGTCGCACGGGGCGTTATTGGAGATGCAGCAGGCACCGATCTTCGGGAACTCATCGAGCAGTGCGACGCCGGCGGCGTTGTTCGACAGGCGGCAGGAATCCGCCGGCAGGCCGACGCTCTCCATGGCGTCGATGTAGTACGGATTCGCACCCTGATCCATGTAGCACAGCAGCAGCCCCTGGAACGGCTCGAGCTGCGCAGGGCGCAGATTTGGAAAGCCCGCGAGGATCTCGGGGCACATGGTCTGCTCGAGCACGACCTGCGTGCGGCCGAAGGCGTTGTCACCGAAGCGGCGGTCGCCCATCATCATCTCGGCGATGGAGGTGGTCGAGCCCTTCATGATCGTGTTGAGGTAAATGCGCGTCACGCGCAGCGCCGGGCCGCGCAGGCCCTCGACGCAGCGGTCGATCATGTTCAGCGCCGCGAGGTACGAGCCCATCCAGCGGTAGGTCAGCATGCCGCGCATGATGCGCACCGGGCTCTTGGCCACGAAGCCGCCCATGACGCCGAGCACCTTGACCCACTCGGTATAGTCGTACCATGTATCTTTCAGACCGCGCCATTCGCGGTGCTTTGCAATGTTGCTGCCGGGGAGAAAACGGTTCCCGGCGCCTTTGACCTTCTTGTCAGCCATCACGAATTCCCTCCCTGAATGTGTTTGATCTCCAGGCTCTCCACAAAGGCCTGGATGCGCGTGCGCAACTGGCCGGCGCCGGCGAGGGTGTACTCCTTCTCAATGCCGACGGTCGGGATGCCCAGCTCCTCCTGCAGGATGTGCACGCCGAGCACACGCTCATAGCTCCAGAACTCGCAGAACTTCATCTGCTCGTAGAGCACGCCGTCGGCGCTGTATTCCCGGCACAGGTCGCGGATATAGGTGCGGCGGCCGTCGGAACGCTCGCGCTCCATGAAGCGCGGGCACTGGCTCGTGCGCAGATAGTGGCGGGCGACAGCGCGCAGCGGCGTCTCCCCGTCCAGGATCTCGATCTGCTCGCGGCTGGGCAGGCTGCCATAGCAGTAGCGGTCGGCCACGACCATGGCGCCGCAGTCCTCGATGAGCTTCGTGAACGCAGGATCGTCGATCTCACTGCCGGTCACGACCAGGCGCACGCGGAACCACGGCTGCGGGTCCGGTTTGCGGCGCTTGAGCTCGGTGAGCGTCTGCTTGAGATACGGCAGGATCCGCTTGTGCGGGCACACCTGGCTCACGAGCTGGATGACATGGAACTCATAGCCCGTAATGACGGGATTGGCCGCCTTGCGCAGGTCGCCGATCTCGGTGATGATGCGGGAAATTTCGTTGTGGTCTCGGATCGCTTCGAGAATCGCCTGGTCGGAGATGTCGATGCCGTAGACCGCGTGCAGCGGCTCGAGCACCTTCACGCGCAGCTGCTCTTCATAGTGATCGACGGCGAAGTCCTCGTCCGAGAACGGCACGTCCATCATGCTCATGAAAAACTGCGGGTTTTTCTCCTTCACGAGACCGAGGATCTCGAAATGCTCGTGGCCGCGGTGCATCATCTGGCACGTCTCGGACGAGAGCAGCGCATCGAGATAGTCATAGCCGCCCTCGATGCCGCGCTCGAGGATGCTGCGGGTGTACGAGCAGATCTTGCTCGACATGTAGTACGTGCCCACGTCGATGCTACCGGTGTTCGGCGCACGCAGGCGGCTCGAGAAGCAGCCGGGCAGGTTCAGCAACGTTTCCGGCACGAAATAGCAGGTGTAGCCCAGGGCGTGTTCCCCCTCCGCCCTGGCCTGCTGTACCAGCTCGTTGTTGGCCTCCTGCAGCAGATTCTCAAAATAGATCAGATGCTTCAGGTCTTTCATGGTTTGCTTCCACCTCTCACTTTTCATTACGGGTGCGGCAGCTGGTCGGAACACGATCTGGTTCAACCAGCGGCTTCATGAGCCAAAGATAGCATATTTTTTGACAATGTGCAATGGATTTCCAACCATTTTCTGTTTTTCGGTGCTTCGCACAATGAAACTGGTCTGACCACAGCCATTGTATCGCCAACAAATCAGACAGATTTTGCGCTTTTGCAAACAATCATTGACAAGACAGGCCGGCTTATTATACTATTATCTGTCCAATCATGAAATCAAAGGAGCCTCACTTCATGAATGAAATTTACGTCACCGGCCACCGGAACCCGGACACGGACTCCGTGGTGGCCGCCATCTCCTATGCCGCGCTGCGCAACGCCCTCGGTGACCGCGACTATGTGGCCGCACACCTCGGCCACATCAGCGACGAGACGCAGCGCCTGCTCGACCGATTCGGCTTTCGTGCGCCGCGGACGCTGAGCAACGTCCGCACGCAGGTGCGCGATCTGGATTACGACACGCCGCCGGCGCTCAACTCCACCGTCACAATGGACCGCGCCTGGCACATCATGCGCGACCAGAACATCTCGGCCATGCCCATCATCAACGAGGACGGCACGCTCTACGGCATGCTCTCCGCCGGGGACATCGCGGCCTACAGCATGCGCACGATCAGCGACCGGCACGTGGACGCCCTGCCGCTGTTCAACCTCCTGAGCGTGATCGAGGGGCGCATCCTCAACGACGGCGCCGAGCAGGTCGACCGCGTGTCCGGCGTAGTGACGATCGCCCTGCCGCAGAGCTGCGACAACCTGCTCTTCTCCGACCCCGACAGCATCATTCTCTGCGGCAACCAGCCGGATATGATCCGCCGCGCGCTCGACATCGGCGTGCAGTGCATCATCCTCTGCCAGACTGACGTGGATCCAGCGTGGCTGGAGGGTGCGGGCAAGACCTGCATCATCTCCACCCCGCTCGACGCCAGCCGCGTGGCGCGGCTGGTGTATCAGGCGATCCCAATCTCCCGCCCGTGCAACACGGAGGATCTGGTCAGCTTCCACCTCGACGATTACATCGACGACGTGCGTGAGGTCGTGCTCGAGAGCCGCTACCGCTGCTACCCCGTGCTCGACGAGAACGAAAAGGTCGTCGGCACGCTCTCGCGCTATCACCTCCTGCGTCCGCGGCGCAAGCGTGTCGTGCTCGTCGACCACAACGAGCTGGCGCAGGCCGTGCCCGGCCTGGAGCAGGCCGAGATCCTCGAGATCATCGACCACCACCGTCTGGCCGACATCCAGACCACGCAGCCCATCCGCGTACGCAACGAGCCCGTCGGCAGCACGACGACCATCATCACCAATATGTATCAGGAGCACGGCGTTATGCCGTCGCCGAACATGGCGGGTCTGATGGCGGGCGCGATCTTGTCCGACACGGTCATGTTCAAATCCCCCACGTGCACGAAGCGCGACATTGCCATGGCCGAGCGCATGGCCCGCATCGCCAACGTCTCGCTCAAGGAGCTAGGCAACCTGATCTTCGCCGCCTCGAGCGCCGGCGACAAGTCGGCCGAGGATCTGTGCTTTGCCGACTTCAAGGAGTTCCACATCGCCGACCACTATCTCGGCGTCGGTCAGGTCACGTCGCTCGACTCGGCCAAGGTGCTCGAGCGCAAGGACGAGCTGCTGGCCGTCATGGCCACGAAGCTCGAGCAGCAGCACTATGACATGATCGCGCTTATGGTCACGGACGTGCTCCTGGAAGGCACGAACCTGCTCTACATCGGCAATGATGACACGATCCGCACCGCCTTCTCGGTCGAACCGAAGGACAGCGCCGTATTCCTGCCCGGTGTGATGAGCCGCAAGAAGCAGATCATCCCCATGCTGACCGCCCTCTGGGGCTGAGGCCGCATATACAAAAAAGTCCGCACAGGCAGTGCCTGTGCGGACTTTTTTGATTCAATCCGTCATGCGCACGATGCGGTAATACGTGCGCGCCGTGAGCAGGTACACAAAGGTGTACAGCAGCGCAAAGACGCCGAACGTTCCGAGCGTGCACAGCAAAAACAGATGCACGTTTTGCAGCCCGAAGGCGAACACGATCTGCTTGATGAGCGGAAACGCGAACGCGATGTGGATCGCCGCCGTCACAAGCGGCAGGAAGAACATGAGCAGCACCTGCGTGCGGATGGTCGCCTTGACCTCCTTCGGCGTCATGCCGACCTGCTGCATGATGCGGAAGCGCCCGCGGTCGTCATAGCCCTCGGAGACCTGCTTGTAGTAGATGATGAGCACCGTCGCAAACAGGAACACGAACCCGAGGAAAAAGCCGAGGAACAAAAAGCCGCCGTACGTGCTGCGCAGCGTGGGATAGCCATCGGCGCGCATATCGGTCGTGTAATTCACGTTCGCCGCTACGGCAGCAGATTCAAACGCGGGATCACTGAGCAATACGTGCAGTGCGTCCAGCTGCTCGTCGTCCGTACCGGAGAGGTCGAACTGGTACGTGTAGTTGAGCATGCTGCGGGTGCCGCCGTGCTCGCTGGTGTAGGCGTTTTGCTGCGCGCGCAGCTCGAGCACGCTGTCGAGATCCGGCACGACCAGATACAGTGTGTGCAGACCCATGATGGAGCTGCCGCTGACGAGCGAGAAGCTGTCGAGCTGCCGCAGCCGCAGCGTATCGCCGCCGAGCGTGAGCGTGTCGCCAAAGGCTGCGCCGTCCGTCCATGCGAGCGCCTCGCCGGGCGCAAGCGTCACCTGCTCGCCGGTCAGGTCGGCATAGCCCTCCGTGTCCAGAACCATGACGGCGTATTCATCGGCGCTCGAACCGGTGAGCTGCTCGCTCGTGAGATCGAGCGCATCGCCGCTGCGCTGCGCGGAAAACCTGACGGTGCGATAGCCGTGCACGTTGCTCTGCGTGAGCCCCGCGCGCGTCATGGTGTCGTCCACCACCCGCAAAACCGGCGCGACATCCGGCACCGTATTCGTCTGGGGGTCGGTCATGAGCGTGAGCGTCATATCCTGCGACCAGCGCACGTCGGCGTAGGCATCCAGCCCCTTGTACAGGCTCACCGTGGTCGAAACCGTCACAAGCACCATCGTCGAGAGGATGCAGATGCTCGCAAGGCCGGCCGCATTGCGGCTCATGCGGTAAATGAGACCGGAGACGGTGGCAAAGTGGCTGGTTTTATAGTAGTAGCGCCGGTTTTTGCGCAGCGCCTTGAGCACGACAACGCTCAGCGCGATGAACGTGAGATACGTGCCGATGATGACAAGGATGACCGCCGGGAAGAAATTCTGGATGGCGTATAAGGCCACGTTTGTGCGCAGGGAAATGATATAGCCCGCGGCAAGGCACACCGCGCCGAGCAGTGCGAGGATCCACTTGCTGCGCGGCTCGCGCTCGCCCTCACTGCCGGCGCGCAGCAGCTGCACGGGGTTCGACAGATGGATGATGCGGATGGTATTGAGCAGCAGCAGCAAAAACAGCGCGCCGAAGAACACCACTGTATAGCCGATGCTCATCAGGCGGATGTTCAGCCCGAACGTGGCCTCCCCGCCGATGAGCCGCATGAGCACGAGCTGCAGGAGCTTGGAGAACACACCCGCCGCCACGAGGCCGAAAAACAGCGCCATGGCCGCCGTATACAGCGACTCCCAGAAGAGCACGTAGGAGATGTGGCGCTTTTCCATGCCGAGGATGTTGTAGATGGCAAACTCGCGCTTTCGCTGCTTGGTGAAGGTACTGTTCGTATAAAAGAGGATGATGGCGGAAAACAGCGCCATGATCGACACGCCGAAACCGAGCACCTGACTGACGCTGCCGCCGTGCTGCATCTGACCGAGATACGGATCGCTCGCGAGCGTGAGCATGATGCAAAACAGCGCCACGATCACGATGCAGGCCAGCAGATACGGCAGGTAGAACCGGCGGTTTTTCTTCAGATTCGTCGCCGCCAGACGCGGGTAGAGATTACGCATGGCGCTCACCGCCCGTTGCCAGCATCGTGAGCGTGTCAGAGATCTTCTGATAGAGCTGCTCATCCGAGCTCTCGCCGCGATAGATCTCGTGGAACACCTCGCCGTCCTTGATGAACAGCACGCGCGAGGCGTGGCTGGCCGCCTTGACCGAGTGCGTGACCATGAGGATAGTCTGGCCGCCGCGGTTGATCTCCTCGAACAGGCGCAGCAGCTCATCCGTTGCGCGCGAATCGAGCGCGCCGGTCGGCTCGTCGGCCAGCACGAGCTTCGGCTGCGTGATGAGCGCACGGGCGACGGCTACACGCTGCTTCTGTCCGCCGGAGAGCTCATACGGGAACTTCTGCAGCAGCTCCGCGATGCCAAGCTGCCGGGCGATGGGCGCGAGGCGCGCGGCCATCTCCGGATACGCCTTGCCGGCGAGCACGAGCGGCAGGAAGATATTGTCCTGCACGGAGAACGTGTCGAGCAGGTTGAACTCCTGGAACACGAAGCCGAGCTGCGAGCGGCGAAACGCCGCGATCTCCCGCTCCGGGATCGTGCCCAGCGCCCGGCCGTCGAGCACGACCTCGCCGCCGGTAGGCTTGTCGAGCGCGGCGAGAATGTTAAGCAGCGTGGTCTTACCGCTGCCGCTCTCGCCCATGATGGCGACGTACTCGCCCTTCTCGACCGTGAAATTCACATCGCTGAGCGCCTGCACCTTCGTGCCGCCGAAGCGTGTGGTGTAAATTTTCTGAACGTGACGAACTTCCAAAAACGACATGACCGTTACCTCCTGTGTAATGACAGGCTCAGTATAAACCGCCGGGGAAATGGCTGCCATGCATCTGGCTTACATTTTCCCGGCGGAAACTTACGATTCTGTAAGGCTCACTCGACCTCGAGCGCGTCCTGCTGCAGGCCGATGCGCACCGTCGTGCCGGCGCCGACGGTCGAGGTGATGGCGATCGTGTGGCCGAGCTTTTCAAGGATGCGGCGGCAGAGGTACAGCCCGATGCCGGTCGCGCGCTTGTCCGTGCGGCCGTTGCAGCCGGTGAAGCCCTTTTCAAACACACGCGGCAGGTCCTCCGGCGCGATACCGATGCCCGTGTCGCGGATGCAGAGCGTTTTCGGCGCCTCGAGCGTGATGGACACCGACCCGCTGCGGGTGTACTTGAGCGCGTTGGAGAGCACCTGCTCGATGACGAACAGCAGCCACTTCTCGTCCGTGATGACGCTGACGTTCAGCGGCGCGTACTCCAGCCGCAGCCTGCGGCGGATGAACTGGGAGGCAAACTTGCGCACCGCCTGCCGGACGATATCGTCGAGCGCATAGTTGCGGATGACATAGTCCGACGACGGGCTCTCGAGCCGCAGATAGCCGAGCACCATCTCCACATATTGCTCCACGCTCTGCACCTGCTCGAGCAGGGCGGGCTGCTCGTCCGTGTCCGCGTCCTGCAGCAGCAGACGCATGGCGGCGATGGGCGTCTTGATCTGGTGCGCCCAGACGGTGTAGTACTCAACTAAGTCCTGATAGCCGCGCTGACTGCGGGTCATCTGCGCGCGGCGGTCGGCATCGAGCGCGCGCACGAGCGCCTGATACTGTGCCTCGAGCATCCCGTCCGGTTCCGGCAGCTGCTCGGTACTGAGCGTGATCTCCTGCTCCAGCCGCTGCAGCAGGCGCAGGCGCGCGGCAAACCGCCGGTAATCGACCGCGAACCACAGCGCCAGCACAAACAGACACACGAGCGCCGCGTACCCCGCCGCACCCAGCGGCAGCCGGTAGAGCCAGAACACAAGCGCGAACACGACCGTATAGACCGCAAGCGCGATGAGCGCCTTGCGGTTTTCCTTCACATAAGCGCCAAACATGGCCGCTCCCCCCTCACTCGATGAGATAGCCGAGGCCCTTTTTCGTCGTGATATAATCCGGCAGGCCGGCAGCCTCCAGCTTGCGGCGCAGGCGGGCGATGTTGACCGTGAGCGTGTTTTCGTCGACAAAGCTGTCCGTCTCCCAGAGCTTTTCCATGAGCGTCTCGCGGCTGACGACGCTGCCCTTGCGCTCAAGCAGCGTCTGCAGGATGCGGTAGTCGTTTTTCGTCAGCTCGATGCGCTGCCCCTGATACATCAGGCTCGCATCCGCCGTGTTGAGCACGGCGCCGCGATGCTCGAGCGTGGGCGCGGGCGCGGCAAAATCATATGTGCGGCGCAAAATGGCCTGAATCTTCGCCAGCAGCACGTTCAGGTCAAAGGGCTTGGCGATGAAATCGTCGCCGCCCATGTTCATGGCCATGACGATGTTCATATTGTCCGACGCCGAAGAGAGGAACACGACCGGCACGTTCGACACACGCCGCAGCTCCTGGCACCAGTGGTAGCCGTTATAAAACGGGAGCGTGATGTCGAGCAGCACGAGCTGCGGGTCAAACGCCGTGCACTCGGCGAGCACATTGCGGAAATCCTCCGCGCAGCGCACGTCAAAGCCCCACGTCGTCAGGTGCTTTTGCAGCGCGGCGGCGATGGCCGCGTCGTCCTCCACGATAAAAATGCGGTGCATGCGATCCCCTCCCGGGCAGAAAAATAGCAGGCGCAGTGACCCCTGCACCCGCTATTTTACGATACTTTGCCGCCGATTGCAACGGCCGTGTCAATCCCGGCGGCGGTTGCCGTAGAGTAGGATGAGCCGCAGCAGCTGCGCAAACGACACCAGCAGCGCCGCGACATACGTCATGGCGGCCGCCCGCAGCACGCTGCGCGCGCCGCGCAGCTCGTCGTCCGTGAGCAGGTTGCGCGACTCGATGGCGGCCAGCGCACGACGGGAAGCATTGAACTCCACCGGCAGCGTCACGAGCTGGAACACCGTCACGAGGCCGAAGAGCAGAATGCCCGCCCAGACGAGCACCGACCAGTTGAAGATCAGCCCCGCGATGAGCAGCGGCCACGACAGATTCGAGCCGATGCGCGTGGCCGGGATGATGGCCGCGCGGATGCGGATGGGCGCATAGTCCGTGGCGTACTGCACGGCGTGGCCCGCCTCGTGCGCCGCGACGCCCACGGCCGCGATCGACGCGACGCCGTAGACCTCGTCCGAGAGACGGATGACCTTCGCCTGCGGGTCAAAGTGGTCGGTGAGTTTGCCCGAAATGTGCTCGATGCGCACATCCGTGATGCCATTGGCCTGCAGGATACGCTGCGCCGCCTGCGCGCCGGTCAGGCCGCTCGTGCAGCGCACGCGCGCGTAGCGCGAAAACGCACTCTTGACCTGGATCTGCGCGATGAGCGCGATGAGCAGTGCCGGCACGACCAGCAGCAGATACGTGGTATCAAAGCCATAATAATATCCATGGTACATGGCAGTCGGTCCTTTCTGGTTCGTGCTGCTATTTTACCGCCAAAGCGCGCGCGCGTCAACCGGGGACACAGATTTGCGCAGCGCGGCGTTTTTTGCGCAAATATCCCCCCACCGGGCTTGCACGGCGGTCGTTTTTTGTTATACTTGTGTCAAATACACGATAAAGAGTATGGACGATCCGATCATGATTGATGCACACGACATTCGATTTTCCTACGACGGGCCGGGCGGCCGCCGCTCCCTCAACGGCGCGCAGCTGCACGTCTCCCCCGGCGAGTTTGTGGCCGTACTCGGGCACAACGGCTGCGGCAAATCCACGCTTGTCAAGCACTTCAACGCCCTGCTGCCGCTGCAGCACGGCACGCTGACCGTCGACGGCATGGACGCCGCCGACCCCGCCAACCGCTGGGCGCTGCGGTGCAAAGTCGGCATGGTGTTTCAGAATCCGGACAACCAGTTCGTGTCCACGATCGTGGGCGAGGACGTGGCCTTCGGGCTGGAAAACTACGGCGTGCCGGAAGACGAGATCCCCGCGCGCGTGGCCGCGGCGCTCGCCGCCGTGGACATGGCAGACTATGAAAACCGCGCGACGCACACGCTCTCCGGCGGGCAGAAGCAGCGCGTGGCGCTGGCCGGCGTGCTGGCCCTGTTGCCGGACATTCTGGTGTTCGACGAGGCCACCGCCATGCTCGACCCCGACGGCCGGCAGGAGGTGCTGCGCACGATCCACCGCCTGCACACGCAGCAGCACAAGACCGTCGTCATAATCACGCACTATATTGAAGAAGCCATCGGCGCCGACCGCGTCTATCTCATCCACAACGGCAAAATGATCGCCGACGGCACGGCGCGCGAGATGCTCACGCAGCCGGAGCTGCTGGCCGCGGCAGGGCTCACGCCGCCGATGCCGGTGCAGATGTACCATGACCTGAAGCAGGCCGGGATCACGCTCGCCCGCTGCCCGCTGACGCTTGAGGAGCTTGCGGAGGAACTATGCCGATCACAGTAACGAATCTGACGTGTGTCTACGGCGCGGGGACACCTTTTGAGACTACTGCGCTGCGCGATGTGTCCGTCACGGTCGAAAACGGCAGCTTCGTCGGCATCCTCGGCCGCACCGGCTGCGGCAAGTCCACGCTCATCCAGATCATGGCTGGTCTGCTCACGCCGACGGCCGGCACCGTCATGCTCGACGGTCAGGACATCCACGCCCGCCGCTATGACCGCAGCATCCTGCGGCGCAAGGTCGGCATCGTGTTCCAGTACCCGGAGTGTCAGCTCTTTGAGACAACCGTGGAAAAGGACGTGGCCTTCGGCCTGAAGCACAGCGGCCTGAGCGCCGCCGAAAAGCAGGCGCGCGTGCGCTGGGCGCTCGAGACCGTTGGTTTCTCGTTCGAGAAAGTCCACGACCAGCCGCCGATGGGCCTCTCCGACGGGGAGAAGCGGCGCGTGGCCATCGCGGGCGTGCTGGCGACGAAGCCGGAGTATCTCATTCTCGACGAGCCGATCGCGGGGCTCGACCCGCTCGGGCGCGAGGCGTTTTTGCAGCTCATCACCGAGCTCAACCGCGGCGGCATGACCATCCTCATGGTCTCGCACAACGCCGACTGTCTGGGCGCGTATGCCCGGCGGCTGCTCGTGCTGGAGGATGGGCAGCTCGTGCGCGACGGCACGCCGGAGGAGATCTACGCCGACCTCGACTGGATGCGCGCGCACCGGCTGGGCGTGCCGCAGAGCCGCACCGCCGCCGCGCTGCTGAAGCAGGGCGGGCTGGACATTCCGCAGGACATCGCAAGCTATGACGCGCTGCTCGCGGCCGTGCTGCGCGCGAAGGGCGGTGGCCGCCCATGAGAGAACACCTGACCGGGCAGTTCACTCCCGGCACCTCGATCCTGCACCGGTTGGACGCACGGGCAAAATTTTTCGGCTTTCTCATCCTCATCGCCGCCACCGTGTGCACGGACGCCTGGCTCGGCTACGCGCTGCTGCTCGCCGTCACGACCGCCGTCGTGGCCATCTGCGGCCTGCCGCTGCGCACCGCGCTCGCGTCCGTGGCGCGCATGGGCTGGTTTTTCCTGCTCATCTTCGCGATGAACGCCCTGTTTTTCGCCACCGACGACGCCATCTGGCACTGGTGGATCCTCACACTGTCCGTGCCCGGCATCGTGCAGGGCGCACAGGTGACGGCGCGGCTCGCGCTCATCCTCGTGCTGAGCAATGTGCTCACGTGCACGACGCCGCCGCTCGAAATCACCGGTGCGATCCAGACGCTTCTCAGCCCGCTGCGGCTCGTGCGGCTGCCGGTCGAGGACATTGCGATGATCCTGTCCGTCGCCGTGCAGTTCATCCCGACGCTGCTCGAGGAGACCGACACCATCCGCAAGGCGCAGATCGCGCGCGGCGCACGCTTTGAAAGCCGCCGCCTGCACGAGCGCGCGCAGGCCATGCTGCCGCTGATCGTGCCGATCTTCCTCAGTGCCTTCAAGCGTGCCGACGAGCTCGCAATGGCCATGGAGGCCCGCGGCTACCGCGGCGCGCGCGGCCGCACCCGGAAAAAGTCCGTTCCCCTGCCCCTGAGCGGCTGGGGTGCGCTTGTGCTGTGCGCCCTTGTGTGCGCAGCGGAAATACTCCTGTAAATTCAAAATCAGAAAGGAACCGAAGCCCGATGCAAACCATGTCTACCGTCAAAAAATCCATCATCACCGCCGTGTGCATCGCCCTGTGCTATGTGCTGCCGCTGCTGTTTCACGGCATTCAGGGCGCAGGCCAGATCTTCTGCCCGATGCACATTCCCGTCTTCCTGTGCGGACTCGTGTGCGGCTGGCAGTTCGGCCTGCTGTGCGGTCTGGCCGGCCCCGCGCTCTCGAGCGCACTGTGCGGCATGCCCCCGGTGAGCATCCTGCCGTCGATGATGATCGAGCTGGCCGTCTACGGTCTGATTGCCGGCCTCATGATGCGCTGTGTGCGCACGCGGCACGTGTACGCCGACCTCTATATCAGCCTCATCGTCGCCATCGTCGCCGGCCGCGTTGTCAACGGCCTGGTCAATGCGCTCATCTTCGCGCGCGGCAGCTACTCCATGGCCACGTGGGTCGCGGGCTCCGTCGTCAAGAGCTGGCCGGGCACCGTCATCCAGCTCGTGTTCATCCCGAGCATCGTGTTCGCGCTCATGAAGGCGCGTCTCATCCCCGAGCGCTATCCGAAGGAGGTGCCCGAGCATGATTGATCAGAAGGACGTCATTTCATTTTTTGACCGCTGCGCCCCCGGCTGGGACGCGGAAATGATCCGCAACGAGCCGGTCATCCGCACCATTCTTGACAACGCCGGCATCCGTGCGGGCGTGGACGTGCTCGACGTGGCCTGCGGCACGGGCGTGCTCTTCCCGGACTATCTGGCGCGGGACGTGCACAGCGTCACCGGCGTAGACATTGCCCCGGAAATGGCCCGGCGCGCCGCCGAAAAGTTCCCGGATGCGCGCGTGACCGTGCTCTGCGGCGACATTGAAACCGTGCCGCTCCCGCAGCCGTTTGACTGCTGCATGGTCTACAACGCCTTCCCGCACTTCCCTGACCCGGCGCGCCTGATCGCGCATCTGGCGACGCTGCTCAAGCCCGGCGGCCGCCTGTCCATCGCGCACGGCATGAGCCGCGCCATGCTCGACCGGCACCACGCGGGCTCGGCCAGCACGGTCTCCGTCTCGCTGATGAGCGAGACGGAGCTTGCCGCGCTCATGGCCCCGTATTTTGACGTGGACGTCGTCATCTCGGACGACCGGATGTATCAGGTCTGCGGCACAAAAAAATAAAAGAATCCCTTCCCTCTTCTTTCCCAAAAGCGCAAAAATGCCCCCGGACACATGTCCGGGGGTATTGCAACCCCCTGACGGATCAGGCTTTCGATGCGCATTTCATTCGAGGCGGGCACTTCGCCCCCTCGAGCTCCCCCGCTGCTCTGCCGCATTGCCCCGCAGCGACGCTTTTACGAGCAAAAATGCCCCCGGACACATCGTCCGGGGGCATTCCTTATGATGTTATGATGTTTTTTCTTGTCTTTCCGGTCTGCGCTTATGCAGCAGCGTACCCGCTGAGGATGGAGGCCATCTCGGCGCGGGTCGCCGCGGCGTTCGGCGCGAGCAGCTTGCCGTCGCGGCCGAGGATGAGCTTCTCCGCGTTGGCCCACTGCATCTCGGCCTGCGCCCAAGCCGGAATGTCCGCCGCGTCGCCGAAAGCGGAGAGGTCGGCGCGCGCCGTCACGTCCCGGCCGGCAAAGGCCGCATAGCCGCAGAGCATGACCGCGGCCTGCGCACGCGTAACAGCCATCTCGGGCCGGAATGTCCCGTCACCGCAGCCGACGACGATGCCGTTGGCCGCCGCCCAGATGATGGCGTCCGTATACCACTCGCCGGCCGGCACATCCGAGAACGGATTGGCCGCCGTGACTTCCGGCTCGCCCGCCATCGCGTAGAGGATGACCGCGAGCATCGCGCGGGTCAGCTCCTGATCCGGCGCAAAGATCGTCGCGCTCTCGCCGACCATCCAGCCGCGGTTGTACACGCGCTTGATGTCCGTGTAGGCCCAGTGGTTCGTCACGTCCACGAACGGCAGGAACGCACCGGTCTCTTTCGTATAATCGGCGGTGAAGAACACCTCGATCCCGTCGCCGTCCTCGAGCTCATACGCACCCATGTAAGTATCCGGGAACTCGCCGTTGACGCGGTACATCCAGCCGGAATACTGGCCCTTGCTCAGCTCGGCCACCTTCGTGCCGTCCGGTGCGGTGACTGCCTGGACATAGCTGCCCTTAGCATCATATGTATAGCCGTTGGCAGCAAGCACCTGTTTGAACACGTCAAATGCCGTCGTACCCTCAGGCAGATCGCGGACCACGGTCGGCAGGATCCAGGCCTCGGTGTCCGTGTGCAGCTGGAAGGTGACGGTGATCGTCTCGGGATTCGGATCGACCGGCGTCGGATCGATCGGCGCCGGGTCCACCGGCGTCGGATCAATCGGCGTCGGATCGATCGGCGTTGGGTCCACCGGCGTCGTTCCGACGACCGTGACCTTTGCGGACACCGCCTGATGGCTCAGCGCCTGGAAGTCCGCGTTGTCCGGATAACGTGCGGCGTACTTGCCGAGCGTCTCGCTCGAAAGCTCGCTGCGGATCGTGACGGTCTTGTCCTCTGCGGGACGAGTCACGAGCAGGTTCTCGTGGCTGATCACGCGGGAGTTGGACGAACGGAACAGCCGCCACTGCTCGCTTTCCGACCAGCCATCCATCGCCACGGGGACGATGCCGCTGCCGGTCAGGTCTGCATGGTCATACACCCAGACGAGCTGGCCGTCCGCATCCAGATACACCTCCTGGAAGGGGTGCAGGTCGGTGAGAATGTTCTTTTCGTCCGTGTTGGCGTTGCGGATGCCGTCAAAGTAGTGCGCCTTGACCTGCGCCATGAGCGCGAGCTCGCTGTCGATCTCCTGCTGCGTGAGCGGCTGGACTTCGATCACGAAATCACGCGAGGCAGCGACGCCGCTGTCGGCATCCGTGAGCGTCACCGTGACGGTGACATCCTTTGCCGCCTCGCCGGGCAGCGGGCGGTAGACCTCAGCACGCGCGGCGTTGTTCACATCCGGCGGCGCGATGGTGTCGGCATCGCTGCTCGTGATGGTCACGGGAGTGTTCTTGCCGTCCACGCCGAAGTCGCGCGTGGTCGGGAAATGAATATCGTTGGCTGCAAGATACTTGCCGTCGCGCTGCGTGAGGGGCAGGCCCGTCACGGCATCGCGCAGGCCGCCGTAGGCGGCAAAGCCCGCGTCGAGCCTGGCCAGCAGATCCTCGCGCACGGTCGTCTCCTGTCCCTTGACGGTGACATAGAAGACCTTGCTCACAGTAATGGCCTGCTCCTGCGTGTCCGTGAACTGGAAGGTCACGGTCGCGGTGAGGGTGACGGCCTTGTCCTGCGCGGGCGTCTTGACCACGCCGACATAGGGGTCAAAGAGCGTGTCCGGCGTCTGCTGGTTTTTGTCGCTGACGGCGATCGCCGTCGGGTCGCTGGACGTCCAGGAGATAAGCGCCCACCGCTTGCCGTCGATGACCTTCGGCAGCGTCAGATCCTGCGTGAGCTGGTTCGGGTCCTCACCGGCGGCGCACAGGCCCTCGGTGGTGAGCTGGCTCGTGATCTCGGCGGAGATCGCATCGCGCACGCGCTGCACGTCCCAGCTGATGACGACCGGGACCTGCAATGTCTCGGTCGCGCCGGCCTTGCTGAGCGCAAACGTAACGTTGTAGCTGCCGTTGTGCACGAGCGGCGTGGTGTTCGGGTCTGCGAAGAAATACGTGATGGTGCCGTCGGTCGCGACGCCCGCACCGCCGTACACTTCCTCGACCTTGGAGACGCTGACCGCGATGCTGCTGTCGTCGAGCTTCGCGCTGAGCATCGTGTTCACATTCGTATCCCGGCCGTATTCCGGCGTCAGGGTGATGGTGCCGTCGAGCCGCTCGACGAGCTTGCGCAGCTCGCTCTTGGCAGCTTCCTTATCGAGCTCCGCCTGCGACCAGACGCGGATGTCAAAGTTGCGGTAGGCAGTGGCCTCGCCGCGCGTGAGCGTCGCCGAGAGGGTGACGGTCTGGATGCCGCTGGCCGGCAGCGTCACGGCGCCGGTGGCCGGGTCGATGATGCTGCTGTCCGAGCTCGCCCACGTGATGGCAGAGCCGTTCACGGAGCCGGCCGCCGGCAGCGTGAGCGTCGTGGCCGCGCGGATGTCGGAGGTATCGAGCGTCAGGGCCGAGGCGTCGGCCTTGAGCAGACGCTCTTCCGCCGTGGCGATGCGCACGGGGCTGCTGAGCGTTTTATATTCTCTGGAGACGGTGTCATAGAGCAGGAAGGACAGGTAATTGCCCGCCATGTCCTCCGGGATGGTGTACTCCCGGCCGGTCGTGCCGGTGATCTCCTTATACGAGCTGGTGCCGGTGTTGCCCGCGCTGTAGTCCGCGGCCGTGAGATAGCGCCACTCGATCTTCAGTTTCGGGAAATTCTCGTAGTCGTACTCGCCGCCGCCGAGGACATTGATCTTGGCGCGTACCGTCTCGCCCACGGCGACAACGCCCTCGAGCTCCACGGCCGTGATCTGGGGGATGACGTAGATCGTGAGGCTCGCCGTGATGCTGTTGGCCGTGCTGGCCGTGATGACCGCCTTACCGGCGCCGTCGGCCGTCGCCTTGACGATCACGGACTGGTTGGCCGCGCCCGCGCCCTCCGGCGCCTCGAGCGTGACGATGCCCTCGCCCTCCGTCAGCGTCCAGTCAACGTGCGTGTCCTCATCCATGTCCTTGCAGGCGGCGGTGATCGTCACCTGCGGCTGCGGCTCCGTGTTCGTGCGCCAGAGCGTGTCCGGGCCGGTCAGCTCGATGCGCGGGTCGGGCTGCACCACTTCGCCTGCCTGCCAGACGAGGATGGGGTAGCCTTTGTTCGCGCCCGCCGTGTCCTCTTTGAAGGCGCTGCCGAGCTTGTCCGCAAGGCCCTCGGGGGAGGTAATAGCGATCGCCGTAGCGGGCGTGCCGTTATAGAGTGCATCCGCTGCCGGATTCGCATAGTAGCTGTTGCTGATCGTGCCCTTAAAGTTTGCGGTAATGCCCGCGTAATAGCCTCCGCCATTTGTAGCGGTGATCGTACCACTGTTATAGCAGTTACGAATACTACTGGTCTGCGCCTTGACTGTGCTGCTGCCGCAAATGCCGGAGGCGTACCACTGACCGCTGATTGCGCCGGTGTTATAGCAGTTTTCGATCGTGACCTTGTTGCTGCCGCCATAGCCAAGAATACCGGCTGCAATGTTGCCATTCCCGTTTACGGTCGCAGTATTCGCACAATTTGTGATCGTGACCGTGCCCGTTTTGACCTTACCAACAATACCGGCCGTTGCGTTTGACGCGCCACTTTTTTTCGTGGAGGTGACAGTTCCGGCAAAAGAGCAGCTATCGATCGTGGCGCTGGTCAGCGTTCTGCCGACGATGCCGCCAACAAAAGCGCTGCTGCTCGCAGAAACATTGCCCTCGACCTTCAGATTCTTGATGGTCGCGCCGCAGACCGTGCCGAACAAGCCCGCACCGGCATTCGAAGTCAAGTTCACCGACAGGCCCTTGATGGTGTGGTTCGCACCGTCAAAGGTGCCGGCATATGCGCCGCCCACCGTTGGGCCCTCAAATGGCGTCCATGCTTCGCCGCCCAGGTCAATGTCGGCCGTCAGCGTCGCGCAGAGCTTGCTGGACGCCTCCGCATTGGCCATGTCGCGGAACGCCTTGAGATCTGCCGCCGTGGCCAGCAGGTACGGATCGTCCTCCGTGCCGCTGCCGCTGAGCGTGTCCGCAGCCAGTGCCGCCGGCATGAGGCTGAACACCATCGTCAGCACCAGCAGCAGGGCCAGAAACCGTTTTTTCATGTGCTTTCCTCCCAAAACAAAAAATTCTGCCCGCCGGAAACGGCGGACAGGTGCAGCAAAACCGGCCGAACGAAATTCCTTCGTTCAGCCATGCAACTTCCGGTTCCGGCAGAAATGCCTGCAGCCTTCGGGTATTCTGACTTATCCGCCTTCCGGCGGCTTCACAGTGACCGACTCGCGGGGCTTTTCACCCGCATTCCCCCTGCCGCCCGAAGCGGCGAAGACTGCGCAATATACAGTTTCGGTCGTAGTGTATCACAGCCCGGCGCGGTTGTAAATCCTTTTTCCGACCGCATTCGCGGGCAAAGCGCACGGCCCACAAAGCGCCGCAGCGCCGCACGCCGGCGCCGAACACGCAAAACACCCCCGGACCGAAGTCCGGGGGTGCACTGATGGAATGCTTATTTGCGAATGTAAGCGCTGAGGATGGAGGCCATCTCGGCGCGGGTCACCGCGTCGTTCGGCGCGAGGAGCTTGCCGTCGCGGCCGACGATGAGCTGTCTGGCAACGGTCCACTGCAGCTCAGCCTGCGCCCAGGACGGAACGTCCGCCGCGTCGCCGAACGCTGAGAGATCGGCGCGCGCCGTCACGTCGTCACCGGAGAAAGCCGCAAAGCCGCAGAGCATGACAGCCGCCTGTGCGCGCGTGACCGCAGCGTCGGGCCGGAACGTGCCGTCACCGCAGCCGGCAACGATGCCATTTTCAGCCGCCCAGATGACCGCGTTCGTATACCACTGGCCGGTCGGAACGTCCGAGAACTTGTTTTCCGCCGTGACCGCCGGCTCACCGGCTCTGGCATAGAGAATGACCGCGAGCATGGCGCGGGTGAGCGTCAGGTCGGGCGCGAAGGTCTTGTCATCCACGCCGACCATGAGGTTACGGGTATACATGCGCTTGATAGCAGTGTACGCCCAGTGATCCCACGACACATCGGTGAATGGCAGGACCATGCCGGGCACCTGCATGTAGTCGGCCGTGAAGAAGACCTCAATCTCGTCGCCGTCCTCAAGCTGGAAGGCGTTCATCGCCACATCCGGAATATCGCCGTTGACGCGATAGAGCCAGCCGGAGTTTTTCCCCTTGCTGAATTCGGCGACTTTGGTGCCGTCCGGCGCGGTGACCGCCCGCAGATAGCTGTAATCTGCATCATAATCATACGTGTAGCCGTTGGCCGCGAGCACCTGCCGGAACACGTCAAGCACCGTCGTGCCCTCGGTCGAAACGCTGACCACAGCCGGCTGGATCCAGACGTCCGTGTCCGTGTGCAGCTGGAAGGTGACGGTGTACACGCTCGAGGGTTCCGTCGGGGCCGTCGGGGCCGTCGGAGCCGTCATACCGCTCGGAGCCGTCGCGTCCGTCGGAACGTCCGGTCCCACAGCCAGCGCCGCCGGCAAGAGACTGAAGACCAGCGTCAGCGCCAGAAGCAGCGCCAAAAACCGTTTTTTCATGTTGCTTCCTCCTGAAACAAAAAATTTCTGCCCGCCGGGACCGGCGGACAGCTGCAGCAAAACCGGCCAAACGAAATCTCTTCGTTCAGCCATGCAGTTTCCGGTTCCGGCAGAAATGCCTGCAGCCTTCGGGTATTCTGACTGATCCGCCTTCCGGCGGCTTCACAGTGACCGACTCGCGGGGTTTTGCACCCACATTCCCCCTGCCGCCCGAAGCGGCGAAGACTGCGCAGTATGCAGTTCTGAGCGTAGTGTACCACAGCACGGCGCGGTTGTAAATGCTCCGGCACGACATGTGCAGAAATTTAAAAAAATCTCCTCCCGGCGGTTACGGGAGGAGATTTTTTCGTGCGGGGAAACCGCACATTGGGGGGCGGTCACCGGGAGGCGGTTACTCCCGGAAACCATGGAGAAAAAACAGAAATGGATGAAAAATAGCAAAGGAAAATGGGATCAGCGCTTGATGCTCACGATGTCTCTGCCAAGCAGAGCCGTGTAAATGCCGCCGATCACGAGCGCAAGCACACCCAGCAGCGCCATCGCGGCGGAGCCGGCAGAATACGCGCTCATAAAGGAGACAGCGGTGATCTCGATCGCGAGAAACGCAACGAACGCAAGAATGTTCAGCCAGATGTTTTTCATAGCAGCTACCTCCTGAATTTTTTGGTGGTCCGGGGCCGGTTTCCGGCCCCCTCGCTTACAATTGCATGATAGCATATCGTCCGCCTGTTGTAAAATTCACAATTTTGAAAGTGATGTTTTGCGTTTTCGATTCAATTCAAAAATTTGATGATATTCTTTCGCAGAATCGATAATTTTCTGTCAATGTCTCCCTGCCATCTGTTGGATATCCGAAAAAATGCTTGACGCAGACCGGATTTGCGACGTATTATATGCTCGAGAAAAAACGGAACCAAATTGGGATAAGGAGGCATCGCCTATGGAACTTCGTTTGCTGACCACATTTTTAAAGGTTGCACAGCTGCAGAGCTTCTCCAAGGCCGCAGAATCCCTGGGGTATTCCCAGTCCGCCGTTACGGTACAGGTCCAGCAGCTCGAAAATGAGCTGGGCGTGCGCCTGTTCGACCGCATCGGTAAAACCGTATCCATCACCCACTACGGGCAGGAGTTTATCCCCTACGCGCGCGATGTCGTATCGGCCGCGGCGCGCGCCGTGTCGTTCACGGTGCAGGAGCGCGATCTGACCGGCACGCTGCGCATCGGCACGATCGAATCGATCATGACGGCCAGCTTCGGAGAGATCCTGCCGCTGTATCATGAGCACTGTCCGCACGTGAACACGCAGCTGGTCGAGGGCGACACCAAAACGCTCTCAGATATGCTCATGCACAACGAAGTGGATCTGATCTACACGCTCGACGACATGGGCTATGACGCACAGCGCGTCAAGCTCTTCGAGTGCCCGCAGGAGATCGTCATCGTCGCAAGCCCCAAGCACCCGTTTGCTGCCGCCAAGCAGCTCAAGCTGGCCGATCTCGTCAACGAACCGTTCGTGCTCATGCCGCAGTTCAACAGCTATCGCCACCAGTTCGACATGGAGCTGGCGCACCAGAAGCTGTCGATCCGGCCGTTTCTGGAGCTGGAGAGCACGAGCATGGTCATGCAGCTGCTCGAGCACAACCCCTATCTGTCCGTGCTGCCGCGCTACACGGCGCGCCGCCGCGCGGAAGAGGGCCGGCTCGCCATTCTGCCGGTCGCGGATTGCCACATGGAGCAGTGGAGCCAGCTGGTGCACCACCGCGACAAGGTACTTACGCCGCAGATCCGCGCCATGGTCTCCGTCATCGCGCAGGTGGAAAACATCCCGCTGCATCTCGAAGACTGACGCGGCGCAAAAATCAAAAAACAGCCCCCATCGGATGATGGGGGCTGTTTGCTGTCTGTGAACAGAAACTCAGTCGGTCACGTACGGCAGGAGGGCGATCTGACGCGCTCTCTTGATGGCCTCGGTGAGCTCGCGCTGATGCATCGCGCAGGTGCCGGTCGTGCGGCGCGGCAGGATCTTGCTGCGCTCGGACAGGAAGCGGCGAAGCTTCGCGGTGTCTTTGTAGTCGATATAAGTGCACTTGTCCACACAGAACTGGCAAACTTTTCTGCGTTTGCGGTTCTTGCTCTTATCTCTATCAAAAGCCAAGACTGTAATCCTCCTTTATCAAAATCAGAACGGCAGGTCGCCGTCATCGTCGTCCAGCTCGGAAAAAGCGCTGCCGCCCTGGGGGACATTGTCATATCCGCCATAGCTGCCGCGGTGAGCCGGTGCCGATGCGCTCGGCGCTGCCGGACGAGGCGCATCGCCGCCGTCGCGGCGCTTGCTCTCGCCGAAGTAGACATTGTCCGCTACGACCTCCGCGCTGCGGCGCTTGCCGCCTTCACGGTCGGTCCAGTCGCGGATCTGCAGGCGGCCGCTCACGGCGGCCATGCTGCCCTTGGTGAAGTACTTGGAGACGAACTCCGCCGTGCTTCTCCAGGCGACAATGTCGATGAAGTCCGTCTGCTTCTCGCCGCCGTCCCGACCGCCGAAATCACGGTCGACCGCCAGCGTGAACGAAGCCACGGGAATCTGGGACTGGGTATAACGAAGCTCGGGGTCACGGGTCAGACGGCCCATGAGCACAATGTGGTTCAGCATTGCCGTGCCTCCTTATTCCGGGCGACGGGTGATCAGGGAGCGGAGAATACCGTCCGTGATGCCCAGCACACGATCCAGCTCGGCCGGGAAATCCGGACCGCTGGTGAACTTGACGAGCACGTAGTAGCCCTCAGAAATGTAGTTGATCTCGTAAGCGAGCTTGCGCTTACCCATCTCCTCCATTTCCTCCAGCGTGCCGTTCTGCTCGACAAGCGCCTTGAACTTCTCGACGACTGCTGCAGTCTCTTCCTCCGACAGATTGGGGTTGATGATATACATCAGTTCGTACTTTTCGGTGGTTTTTGCCATTTCAGTTGCACCTCCTTCTGGTCTAGTGGCCCTCATCTCCAATGAGAGCAAGGATCACCCGCGTCAATACGCAGGCCATATTATTATACCTGAAAAACCGGGAAAGTCAATCCTTTTTTGCACTTTCCGGCGTATCGAGCACGTGCACATTCATCTGCGGGTAGGACATGGACACGCCGTGGGCATCAAACGCCGCGCCGACGGCCTCCATGAGGTCATAATATACGGTCCAGTAGTCGGCCGTTTTGCACCAGACGCGCACCGTGTACTCGATATTGCTCTCCCCGTAGCCCGACACGCGCACGAACGGCGCCGGCTCCGGCAGGATGCCGGACACGAGCGACACGGCGTTGTGCAGCGCCGCCTTCACCTGCTCCGGGCGGCAGGTATAGTCCGCGCCGAACGTCAGGTCCACGCGCCGCTGCAGCTCGCGGTTATAATTGACGATCTTGGACGCCGAGAGGTCGCTGTTGGGCACATAAATGTCCTTATTGTCCAGCGTGCACAGCTGCGTATAGATCAGGCCGATGTCCTTGACGGTGCCGCTCACGTCGCCGGCCTCGATGAAATCACCGTCCTCGAACGGCCGCGTGAGCAGGATGGTGATGCCGCTCATGGCGTTGGACAGGCAGTTTTGCACCGAGAGCGACAAAGCCAGGCCGAGCAGGCTGAACACCGCCAGCAGCGCCGTGACGTTAAAGCCGAGACTGTCGGCCACGATGAGGATGGCCATGAACTCCAGCGCGATCTTGAGCACCTTGAGGATGAATCGGCTCAGGCTCTCCGACAGGCGCGAGTGCGCCGAGATACGCCGCGCGACGCGCATGACGAGCCAGATGACGAGCACACAGATCACGAGCGTGATGGCAGAAGTGATGAGCTTTTCGAGCGTGAGACTGCCGAGGCTGAAGCCGATGGCGTTATTCACGTCCTCGATGCTGTCTTTCGTGGATTCGAGTGCGTTCTGATAGGTGTCCGTATTCAAATGGCGGTCTCCCCTTTCGTAGTGATCTGCTGCTTAGTATACGCCATACCCCGCCGGTTTTCAACACGTTCCGGCGGGCGGGGTGTTGGAGAAGGATGCATGCATGCCATGGTGTCCGAAAACACCGCATCTCAATGCAGTGCGGGAACTTCCGTTCTCAGAGCAGCAGGGGCGCTCGAGGGGGCATGGCCCGCCGCGGATGGAGTGGCGCCTTTTTGCACTTTTAAGCGCAAAAAGGCGGGGCTGAGATCAGCCCCGCCTGCGTAGGTAGGTAAACTTATGCCTCGTCGTAGAGCTTCTTGAGCTTGAGCAGGTGCTCGTAGCGGGCCTTGGCGTTGTCCTCAGACTTCGCGAACAGCTCCTCGGCGCGATCCGGGAACTCATTGGTCAGGCGGGCGTAACGCGCCTCGTTCATGAGGAAGTCGCGGTAGCCGCCGGCCGGCTCCTTACTGTCGAGCGCGAAGGGCTTTTCAGCGGACGGATCGTAACGGAACAGGTTCCAGTAGCCGCAGTCGACTGCACGCTTCATCTCGCCCTGGCAGTTGGTCATACCGCCCTTCTTGATGCTGTGCATCTCGCAGGGGGCGTAGCCGATGATCAGGGACGGGCCGTGGTAAGCTTCCGCTTCCTTGATAGCCTTGATGGTCTGCGCCGGGTTGGCGCCCATGGCGACCTGCGCCACGTAGATGTAGCCATAGCTCATGGCGATCTCGGCAAGGCTCTTGCTCTTGAGCTCCTTGCCGGCAGCCGCAAACTGCGCGACCTGACCGATGTTGGAGGCCTTGGACGCCTGTCCGCCGGTGTTGGAGTAGACCTCGGTGTTGAAGACGAACACGTTCACGTCCTCGTCCTGCGCCAGGACATGGTCCAGACCGCCGAAGCCGATGTCGTAAGCCCAGCCGTCGCCGCCGAAGATCCAGCAGCTCTTCTTGTTGAGGAAGTCCTTGTTGGCCATGACGCGCTGGTAGCGCTCGCAGTCACAGGCGGGCTTGGCCTCCATCACAGCGAGGAACTCCGCCGTGGCGGTCTGGTTGGCCTCGCCGTCGTTATAGGTCTCGAGGTACTTCTTCGCAGCCGCGACCTTGGCGGGATCCTTGCCGTTTTCGGCGATGTAACGGATGTCCTCCGCCAGATCGTCACGGATCTTCTTCTGGCCGAGGTACATGCCGAGGCCGTGCTCCGCGTTATCCTCGAACAGGGAGTTGGCCCAGGCGGGACCCTTGCCTTCCTTGTTGACGGTGTACGGGCTGGTGGCAGCCGGGCCGCCCCAGATGGACGAGCAGCCGGTCGCGTTGGAGATCATCATGTGATCGCCGAACAGCTGCGTGATCAGGCGGGCATAGCTCGTCTCGGCGCAGCCGGCGCAGGAGCCGGAGAACTCGAGCATGGGCTGCCGGAACTGGCTGCCCTTGACGGTGAAGTCCTGAAGTTCCTTCTTCTCGGCGACCTTGGCGACCATGTAGTCGAACACGGGCTGCTGATCTTCCTGGCTCTCGAGCGGCTGCATCGTCAGCGCGCCGACCGGGCAGACGTGCGTGCAGACGCCGCAGCCCATGCAGTCGAGCGGGGAGATGGCCATGGAGAACTTGTAAACGCCCTTGCCGGCGCCGACCTTGAAGTCGACTGCCTTGGTCTGCGCGGGCGCGGCGGCCAGCTCGTCGGCAGTGAGCGCGAACGGGCGGATGGTCGCGTGCGGGCAGACATAGGCGCACTGGTTGCACTGGATGCACTTGGCGCTGTCCCACTCGGGCACGGAGACGGCCACACCGCGCTTCTCATACGCGGAGGCGCCGAGCTCGAACGAGCCGTCGGCGTGATCGACGAACGCGGAGACCGGCAGGCTGTCGCCGTCCATCTTGTCGACCGGAGTGAGGATGTCGCGCACCATCTTGACGGTGGCCGGACGGCCGGTCAGTTCCTTGGCGGGCGCTTCGTCCACGGCGTCGGCCCAGTCGGCCGGAACGTCGATCTTCACATACGCGGTCGCGCCGAGGTCGATGGCCTTGTAGTTCATCTCGACGACGTCCTCGCCCTTCTTCATGTAGGAAGCCTTGGCTTTCTCCTTCATGTAGCGGATGGCGTCCTCTTCCGGCATGATCTTCGCCAGGGAGAAGAACGCGGACTGCAGGATGGTGTTGTTGCGCTTGCCCATGCCGATCTTGATGGCCAGGTCAATGGCGTTGATCGTGTAGAGCTGGATGTTGTTGCGGGCAATGTAGCGCTTGGCGGAAGCGTCCAGATGGTGGCTGAGCTCCTCGGGCGTCCACTCGCAGTTGATCATGAACACGCCGCCCGGCTTGACATCCTGGACCATCTTGAAGCCCTTGGTGATGTAGGACGGGTTGTGGCAGGCCACGAAGTCAGCCTTATTGATATAGTACGGGCTCTTGATCTCGTGATCGCCGAAGCGCAGGTGGCTGATGGTCACGCCGCCGGTCTTCTTCGAGTCGTACTGGAAGTAGGCCTGCACGTATTTATCGGTGTGGTCGCCGATGATCTTGATGGAGTTCTTGTTCGCGCCGACGGTGCCGTCGCCACCGAGACCCCAGAACTTGCAGGCGATGGTGCCCTCGGGGGAAGTGTCGGGCGCGTCATGCTCCGGCAGGGAGAGGTTGGTCACGTCATCGACGATGCCGATGGTGAACTGACGCTTCGGCGTGTCGCGCTTGAGCTCTTCATAGACCGCGAACACGGAGGACGGCGGGGTGTCCTTGGAGCCGAGGCCGTAGCGGCCGCCGGTGACGACGATGTCATTGCGGCCGGCGTTGGCCAGCGCGGTGACGACGTCGAGGTACAGGGGCTCGCCCTGTGCGCCGGGCTCCTTCGTACGGTCGAGCACGGCGATCTTCTTGCAGGTCGCCGGGATGGCCGCGATGAGCTTGTCGGCGCGGAACGGACGGTACAGGCGGACCTTCACGAGGCCGACCTTCTCGCCGTGGGCATTGAGGTAGTCGATGACTTCCTCGGCCACGTCGCAGATGGAGCCCATGGAGATGATGACACGGTCAGCATCCGGAGCGCCATAGTAGTTAAAGAGCTGGTAGTTGGTGCCGAGCTTGGCATTGATCTTGCCCATGTACTCCTCGACCAGCTCCGGCACGGCGTCATAATACTTATTAGACGCCTCACGGTTCTGGAAGAAGATATCGCCGTTTTCGTGGCTGCCGCGCATCTGCGGATGCTGCGGGTTCAGGCCGCGCTGACGGAAGGCATTGACCGCATCCATGTCGACCATCTCGGCCAGATCGTCATAATCCCAGACGGCGATCTTCTGGATCTCGTGCGAGGTACGGAAGCCGTCAAAGAAGTTCAGGAACGGAACGCGGCCCTTGATGGCGGCCAGATGCGCCACGGGGGACAGATCCATAACTTCCTGCACGTTGCCCTCAGCGAGCATGGCAAAGCCGGTCTGGCGGCAGGCCATGACGTCGGACTGATCGCCGAAAATGGACAGCGTGTGCGACGCGAGCGCGCGGGCCGTCACGTGGAACACGGCCGGGAGCAGCTCACCTGCCATCTTGTACATGTTCGGGATCATGAGCAGCAGACCCTGAGAGGCGGTGTACGTCGTGGTCAGGGCACCGGCATTCAGCGAACCGTGGACAGCGCCGGCTGCGCCGGACTCTGCCTGCATTTCCTGCACACGGACCTTCGTGCCGAAGATGTTCTTGCGGCCGGCAGCGGCCCACTGATCGACCAGGTCGGCCATCGGGCTCGACGGGGTGATCGGGTAAATGGCAGCCACTTCCGTAAAGGCGTAGGACACGTGGGCGGCAGCGTTGTTGCCGTCCATGGTAACGAGCTTTCTTGCCATAAACTTCATCTCCTATTTCTCTTATATGTTATCCTATATTCGTGCAATGGGCACCTATCCGCCCATTCACGTCAATATGATAACACAGTTTCAAAAAAACGTAAATAATAGTTTTTTGATTCTAGTTTCATTTTTCGAAACGCAACTATTGAAAAAGTGCAAGTTTCCGGGTGAAAACCGGCGTTTTCACGGAAAATGTCCAGTTTTTTCGCTAATTTTTCGCTTGTGATTTCTCACCTATTGTTATATAATATATCACTGCTGTTAAGAAAGGGGCTGTCTACATGGTCAAAATCGAACAATCGAATGGCACCATCAGCATCACCAACGAAGTATTCACCAACCTTGCAGGCGACGCCGCGACCAGTTGCTTCGGCGTGAAGGGCATGGTCGGCCGCAGCAAAGACAGCGGACCGTTCCAGCTCCTGCGCCGCGAATCCATGTCCAAGGGCGTCAACGCCACGTTCGCCGATGACGGCAGCATCTCACTGGAGCTGCACATTGCGGTCGATCACGGCGTGAACATTTCCGCGCTTGCCCACAGCATCATCAACGAGGTCAGCTACAAGGTCAATCAGGCCACCGGCGTGCCCGTTGCGCGCGTGGACGTGTACGTGGACACCATGTTCCTCGATTAAGCAGGAACTTCGCACCGCTTCCCTCCCGGGAGCCGCGCTTCCGGGCCATTTTCATTCCCCCTGTCGGAGGTGTACAGATTTGAGAGAGATCATTGATGCCGCAGCGCTTCGGGAAATGCTCCTGTGCGCGAACGCGGCACTGGAAGAAAACAAACAGAAGATCAACGAGCTCAACGTCTTCCCCGTTCCGGACGGCGATACCGGCACGAACATGAGCCTGACGATGAACTCGGCCGCCATCGAGCTCGGCCGCAAGCAGACCGAGACCGTCGGCGCCGTGGCCGACTGCGCCGCGAGCGCGCTGCTGCGCGGTGCGCGCGGCAACTCCGGCGTCATTTTGTCGCTGCTGTTCCGCGGGATCGCCAAGTCCCTCAAGGGCCGCGAGACCGCGACCGCCGCGGAATTTGCCGCCGCCGTCTCTGCCGGCGTGGACGCCGCCTACAAAGCCGTCATGAAGCCGGCCGAGGGCACGATCCTCACCGTCAGCCGTCTGGGCGCGCAGGCCGCCGTGGCCTTCGCCAAGGACAGCACGGACTTTGAGGGCATGCTCGACGCGCTGCTCGTCGCCGCGCGCGAGGCGCTGGCCGACACGCAGAACATCAACCCCGTGCTGCGCCGCGCAGGCGTGGTCGATGCCGGCGGCGAGGGCTTCGTGCTCGTCATGGACGCCATGCTCGGCTATCTGCAGGGCCGCACCGCCGCCCCCGTGACCGCCGCCGCTCCGGCTGCCGCCCAGGCGCCGAAAGAGGGCGCGGACTTCTCCGAGTTCGACACCGGCGAGATCACGTTCGGCTACTGCACGGAGTTCATCGTCGCGCGCGAGAACAACAAGAGCCCGGAGCTCCTGCGCTCGTTCCTGAAGAATCTCGGCGACTGCGTCGTCGTGGTGGACGACGATGAGATCATCAAGGTGCACGTGCACACGAACGTGCCCGGCGAGGTGCTGACCGAGGCGCTGACCTACGGCCCGCTCCAGACCGTGAAGATCGAGAACATGCGCAACCAGCACACCGCGCTCTCCGGCAAGGAGGATGCTCCCGAAGCCGCCGCCGAGACGGAGGCCGAGCCCGAAGTGGCCAAGCCCGAAAAGCAGTTCGGCGTCGTGGCCGTGTCTGCCGGTGAGGGCATGGCCAACCTCTTCCGCGAACTGGGCGTGGACCGCGTCGTCACCGGCGGCCAGACCATGAACCCCTCCACGGAGGACATCCTCACTGAGGTCAACAAGACCCCGGCGGAGGTCGTGTTCGTGCTGCCGAACAACAAGAACATCATCATGGCCGCCCAGCAGTGCATCCCGCTGTCGGACAAGAAGGTCATCGTCATCCCGACCAAGACCGTGCCGCAGGGCATCACCGCGATGCTCTCGTTCGACCCGGCGAGCGCCGAGGACGTCATCGAGGCAGAGCTGAGCGCCGCGATCGAGAGCGTGCACACCGCGCAGATCACCTACGCCGCGCGCGACTCCGACTTTGACGGCCACGACATCCACAAGGGCGAGTATCTGGCGCTGATGGACGGTGCACTGCTCGGCAGCGACGCCGACCTCGACAAGATGCTGATCAAGATCGCCGACGCCGCGAACGATCTCGACCCCGAGATCGTCTCCATCTACTACGGCGAGGACGTGCAGGGCGACGCCGCCCAGCACGCGGCCGACCTGCTCGGCGAGCGCCTGCCGATGGCGGACGTGAACGTCGTCAACGGCGGTCAGCCGGTGTATTACTACATGATCTCGTTTGAATAAAACATGCACTATAGCAAACCGCCCCGGTTTTCACCGGGGCGGCGGAACGTATCTCTTTTTTAATTATCATTCAACTGCGCACTCATGGCCTGGTCGAAGTGCTGGTTGATCTGCTTGGTAAACTCCACGGCGGCGTTGTACCCCATCTTCTTGTGGCGGTTATTCATGGCCGCCACCTCGATGATGATGGCCAGGTTCCGGCCGGGCTTCACCGGGATGGTGGTGGCAGGGACTTTGATGCCCAAGATCTCGATGTATTCGCTCTCC
>ERZ772858.1024-NODE-1024-length-31847-cov-8.473704_pt1 | contig 31847 bp, 25 predicted proteins | sample MGYA00512136_ERZ772858 | MGnify/ENA primary metagenome ERZ772858 (study PRJEB29015, sample SAMEA2737726) | human gut metagenome | biome: human gut; feature: human-associated habitat; material: faeces | place: China | collected 2012 ...
GCTGCTGATCCCTACGGTCAGTCTTTATCTGGCATTTTATATACGGCAGCCGGAGAATTATAAATTACCGGAAAGACGGTGTCTGCTGTTTTTTCCGGCATTGTTTCTGATAGGGATTGTATTAACGAATGATCTGCACCAGTTAGTTTTTACTTTCCCGGAGGGAAGACTGGGGGAAGCAGCTTCCTATGAAGTAGGAGTCTATGGATATGGAGTAATGTATTATGCTATAGTCGCCTGGGATCTTGGCTGTCTGCTGGCAGCACTCTTGATTATTCTATTAAGATGCAGAAAAATTAAAAACAGGAAAATGCTTTGGATGCCTTTTGGTGCTTATGGTCTGTCGGTTATCTATGGCATCGCCTATTATCTGAATCTGCCCTTCTGGAAAATATTTTCGAGCGATATGACAGCTGCATTATGCCTTCTGTTTGCTTTGATCATTGAAAGCTGCATCCAGTGCGGATTGATCCCTTCCAATACAGGATACGCACAATTATTTGCAGCATCTACAATTTCAGCACAGATTACAGATCAGAGTGGAAAATACATTTATCAATCGCAGGATTCGGAATATATTGCGCCGGAAATCGTAAGACAGGTAGTTCAAAGCCCGATCATGTTGGAAAATGGGATCAGACTGTCGGGAAAACCAATTTTGGGAGGCTATGTCTTGTGGAAGGAAAACCTGTCGGAATTACAGGAAATCGTAAGAGAGCTTGAAGACAGGAAGGAAGAATTAAAAGATGCGAATCTGATTGAGGAAGAAAATCTGAGAACAAAAAGAGAAGTAGAAAAACTTTCTGTGAAGAATCAGCTGTATGATAAAATACAGAAACAGACGGCAAGGCAGAGTAAACTTTTGACGGAATTCATTGAAGCATATTCTATGGAAGAAGATGAAAGCGAAAGGAAAAAAATATTAGGGAAGATAGTTGTGATCGGAGCCTATATAAAAAGGCGTAGTAATCTTATTTTTATTGCGGAGCAGACAGTAAAATTTCCGATAAGAGAGTTGGAGTTATGTTTCAGGGAAACGATAAAGAATCTGGAATGGAATCATGTTGAGGCAGGTTTTTCCACCGCGTTAGAAGAAATACGAAGTGAAGATGCTATGCAGATTTATGATTTTTTTGAAGCAGTCATAGAGGAATCTTTGGAAGATCTGTTGGCATTTAATGTAAATCTGAAACGCAGAGAGGCGCGGATCATCATGTCTATGAGTGTGGAATGCAAAACAGATCTGCAGGAAATTGCAAGACGATATGGAGCTTATGCGGAGCAGGATTTTGACGGATCATGGCTGCTTTCTCTGATTCTGGGAGGAGGTGGCGGCAAATGATAAAAACATTTGAAAACTGTTCACCGGAGTATCAGATTACGATTGTTTGTTTTTTTATTTTTTTGACTTTGCTGTGTATGATTCTGGTTATTTATGAAGGAACAGGAAAAAGACAAAGAAAGATGTTGCTGCTAGACAGTGCATTGCTTATAGTTATTTTCCTTATAACATCCGGCTTGTGTGCGCGGCAACGGATGTTTAAAATACCATATGTGATTTTAATTGTTATGGGAATTTGTGGTTTTTTATATGTAGGAATGAAGATCTTTGGAATTCATAAGTACCGCAAGAACTGCCTGAGGGAAAATGCAGTTCAGGAAAGTCTGGACAATTTGCCGAGTGGAATTGTTTTTTTTGATGGGAACGGAATGCCTAAACTGATGAATCGAAAAATGTATCAAATTTGCCAGAATCTGGCGGGAAGAGATATACAGAATATTACAGAACTGGAGGAAGCACTGGGACATCCTCTGAAAGAGAATGTATTTTATGATGTTGATCTGAAAGTATACTGCTTTGCGGATGGAAGTGTGTGGAAATTTTCAGAGAAAGAGATTATTACGACAGCCGGAGATCATTTTTTTCAAGTTCTTGCTTCTGAAGTGTCGGAATTATATCGGAACAAAGTGTTGCTGAAGGAAGAAAATCAGAAACTTCAGGAAATGTCTGTGGCTATGAAAGAACTTTCTAAGAATGTAATAACTCTGACCAGAGAAGAAGAAATGTTATCTATGAAAATGAGAGTGCATGATAATCTGGGATATAGCGTCCTGGCGGCACAGCGGATGTTGCTGCGCGAATCGGAAGCAGACCGGGATGTTTTCCTTTCGCAATGGAAGCAGACATTAGACTTGCTGAATAAAGATAACGAGTCTGTGAAAGGCGAACAACTGCACAGGCAGGTGCAGGAAAGAGCGAAGACTTTGGGTGTGAAAATCATTTATACAGGAGAAAAAGTCTGGGAATCTCATATATCTGAACTGATGGATATCATACTTTTAGAGGCACTTTCCAATTGTGTCCGCCATGCAGGAGCAAGCGAACTGTATGTGAAATTCAGTATTGAAGAGCAGGAGTGGGTCATGGTGCTCACGGATAATGGACAGAAACCGGAAAAAAACATCAAAGAAGGCGGAGGGCTATCCGGTATACGAAAAAGGGTGGAGCAATGTGGAGGTACATTGAGAATTTGTGCGGAGTCAAAATTTTCAATAATCGTTAAGATACCAAAGGAGGTGCGGAGATGATACGGGTACTAATCGTGGAAGACCAGCGTATGGCTCGGGAAGATATGGAAAATTATATTCAGTCCAGTGGGAGATATTGTCTGGCGGCTTCTATCACAAACGCAGCTATGGCAGAAACCGTATGCAGACAGAGCAGGTGTGAACTTGTCTTGATGGATGTCTGTACGGAGAATGATGAGAGTGGTCTTGTGGCAGCGGAGAAGATTAAAAAGACAATGCCCCAGATAAAAGTAATTATCGTGACTTCTTTAGCAGAGTGCAGTTTTATTGAGAGGGCACATAAAGCAGGAGTAGAAAGCTTTTGGTATAAAGACGCCGGTAAAGAAGAATTACTGGAGGTTATGGATCGTACGATGAAAGGGGAGAACGTGTATCCGGATGCTCCGCCGGTTGTGATGATCGGAACGGCGAAAAGTTGTGATTTTACACAGGGGGAACTGGCTGTCCTGCGATTAGTGGTGGAAGGAGAATCCTACAAAAAAATCGCAGAGAGTTTGTGCATATCACCGGAGACAGTAAAATGGCATATTAAAAATATGCTGCAGAAAACAAATTTTGATTCCAAAACAAAACTGGCGGTAGCTGTTACAAAGAAAAATCTGATTATAAACGGATTTTAAAAAATGAAAAATCCCATTGCTTTCCTGATAGTGAGGCAATGGGATTTTTTTGCAAAAGTACATTTTACTACCCATCTGGGTAGTGCTTAAGTCTCAAAAAACAGATATCATAGTAGTATGTAAAAGTGAAACGAGTGTAAAAAACAGGGAGGGAACAGAGTGTGAGAAAGGTCGTTATCGATATGCAGAATTATTTATTTTCGGATGCCATAGCAAAGGTGCTCAAATCCTATGATTCTGATTTTTTTATTGAGATGTCAGACACACCGGATAAAACAGCAGAATTATGCAGAGTCATTCAGCCGCATATTCTGATGATGGAAATTACAGGTCAAGCATTGTGGTCATTAAAAGAACGTCTGGCAATCTGCCGGGAAGTGCGTAGGTATGCTCCAAACTGTAAATTTATTTTTACAGTAGATGAGAAAGCAAATGCAGAGACCGCAAAAAAAGTAGTAGAATGTAAAAAAACGGGTCTGATCGACTGTTTCATTTACAATACCATTTCATCCAGCTATATGACTGCAGTTCTGGACAGTCTGTAAGCTGCAGTCCCGGAAGGAGAAAAGATAAACATGAGATCTGTTATGAAAAGGATCTGCCTGTCTCTGGCAGTGATCGCAGTCCTGATCTTTACAGGGTGCGGGCAGAAAAAAACGAAAGATCCGATCACTGTCACATTGTGGCATGTATATGGCGGACAGACAGAATCACCCTTAAATGATCTGATTGATCAGTTTAACGAAACGATAGGAAAAGAGGAAAATATATGGGTACAGGTTGGCAGTGTTACGAACACGAATACAATACATGAAAATGTACTGGCATCTGCATTTGGAGATCCGGGAGCTTCCGAACTGCCGGATATGTTTGTTTCCTATCCTAAAACAGTTCTGGCGATGCCGGATGATACGGAACTTGTAGATTATTATGATTATTTTACAGAAGAAGAACTGAACGAATTTATTCCGGCTTTTTTGGAAGAAGGTGTCATTCATGAAAGACTTTCCATTTTGCCGGTAGCAAAATCAACGGAAGTTATGTTTATCAATAAAACAGCATTTGATCGTTTCGCGAAAGAAACAGGAGCGAAGATGGAAGATTTAAAAACATGGGAAGGACTCTTCGCAATGGCAGAACAATATGCTGCATGGACAGATAACCAGACGCCGGACATTCCTGATGATGGAAAGAATTTTTTCGTTCATGATTATCATTTTAACTATTTTCAGGTAGGTGTAGAATCTTTGGGTGAAAATTTCTTTAAGGGAGAAAATCTGGCTTTCGGACCGGAATTTCAAACAGTATGGGAACCTTATGCAAAAGCGGCACTGTCCGGAGGAGTATGGCTTCGCGGCGGTTATGCGACGGAACCTTTGCGAACGGGAGATTCGATTGTATCGGTGGCTTCGTCAGCCAGCGTGTTGTATTATTCAGACGAAGTTACGTATGCGGATAATACATCGGAAAAAGTAGAGATTGTTTCCATGCCATGTCCCGTATTTGCCAGGGGAGAAACGATGGTCATGCAGCGGGGTGCCGGTATTTGTACGGTAAAATCTACACCGGAAAAAGAAAAAGCCTGTATTACGTTTCTTAAATGGCTGACGGAGGCCCAAAAGAATGTGGAATTTGTGACCAGTCTTGGATATATGCCGGTAAAGCAGGAAGCTTTCGATGTTTACCTTCCGGAGGCGATCGAGAAGTTAAGTGATCCGATGTATGTATCCCTGTATCAGGCTTTTTTAAAGACGCAGGAGAACTATACATTTTATACTGCTCCGAAATTGGATTCCTATCTGGATCTGGAAACAAAGTTTGAAGAACTTATCAGGCAAACCTTGTCAGTAAAGCGGTTGGAGTGGCAGGAACATCCGGAAGATATGGATAAACTTGTTTCAGAGACATTAGAGGATTTCAAAGCAGCATACACACAATAATGTCTGCCGGATCGGCAAAAAGAGGTGGCTGACATATGGGAGAAAAGAAAATAAATTTTTGGAAGATTATAAAAGGAATAAAGAGACAAAGCATCCGTATGCAGCAAAGACTGATTGTTTATTGGTGCGTGGTGATTTTAACACTTTTTTTAGTGACAGTTCTATTACTCAGTATTTTGGGAGTCCTTCCGGGAATGGATTTTAAAGTACGGGAAATGTTGTCTGCCCAGCAGAAAAATACGTTGTCAACTATGACAGAGCAGACTGATATTATGATGGCGAGAAGTATTTCTTTATCGGAAGATATTACAAAAGAATTGAACCAATGCCTGACAGCCAATGGAAAGACATTTTCAAATTTGAATGATAATCCTCAGCTGATCATGGATTTAGAGGCTGCGCTGTATCCCTCCTTAAAATCTGCATTGGATGTGAAATATTGCAGTGGAGTTTTTGTTGTATTGGATGCAACGGTAAATACGAAGACGGAATATGCAGATACATCACGCATGGGAATCTACCTGCGCCTGTCTGATTTAAAGGCAGTAAATACAAGCAAACAGCACGTAGTTTTTTTCAGGGGAAATGCTGATATTGCAAGAGCAGAGCAGGTACAGCTCCATAACCGTTGGAATTTAGAATTTGATACGTCCGCATTGTCGGGGTATGAACAGATTATGCAGTTTGATGGAAACCGGCTGGTAGAGAGCTGCCTGTGGACAGACCGGCTGGAGCTGAGTGATACATGGGAGGATGTGCAGCTTTTATATGTCCCGGTTTTAGACAGTACCGGAAAAGTACGCGGTTTGTGCGGTATGGAGATGAGTAATCTGTATTTCAGGCTGTCTTATCCTATGGTGGAAGGTTCCTGTGGGAATATAGTGACAGTACTGGCTCCTGTGGACAAAAAAGGAAACATCTATCTGGATAAGGCGATGTTCGGAGATACAAAGGAAACGTATCTTTCACCATCAGGAACGATGACAGTGAAGAAAGGAAAATATTATAATACATATTCTACCGCTTTCGGGAATTATATAGGCAGGCATGAACTGCTTGGATTGAAGAGTTGTAATGGTATGCCGCTTGCGGTACTGACATTGATATCAGAAGCGAATTATGAAAAATTAACAGCGGACAATCGAAGGGACTGGATCATCGGTACGTTGTTGTTCCTGATTTTATTATTGGTTGTTTCTGTCGGTATGTCCCATCGTTTTGTGAAGCCGATTCTTCGGAGTTTAAAAGCACTGCAGGAGGATACGCTGACGGACGAAAACTTATCAGGCATTTCAGAAGTGGATGCACTGGTTGATTTTATGCAGAAAAAAAGGAATACGGAGAAACTGGAAAATGGAGGCATTCCTCCGAATATAGAAGAAATGCTCAAGGCGTTTGCTTTGCGTGTAGAAACTCTGACTCCGTCAGAGAGGATGGTTCTTCAGTATTATGTTGATGGATATACGATACAGGAGATTGCTTCATTGCTTTATATCAGTATTGGAACAGCAAGAAAGCATAATACAAATATGAATCGAAAACTGGGAATAACTGTCAGAGAGGAATTAATGCTGTATATTGAGTTGTTTCGAAAATGCGATCAGTTAGATAAGCTGACATATAGCAGAACTGAGTAAACGGAAAAGAGTCTTTACAGCAATGTCATTAAGTTAAGATGACCAATCAAGATCTTAGCATCAGAAATGATGCTAGGGTCTTTTTATTTTGTAATAAATGCTTGACATATGATTCGAAATGTGCGGCCGCTTTCGCTATTGAATGATAATGAGGTAGCGAAAGCGGCCCCTGTAATTAAGAACATCTTGATTGCAAGGAGGTAACGCATATGAGCAATTATATTAATCAAGTTTCAGATTCTCTAAAGAATCATATTTCGGAATTAGCTAACAATCCATGTTTATTTCTTCGAAACCCCAATGTCGATTTCTCTCGAAAACGGAAAATTGATTTCAAAACTTTTATAGGAATCATGATGAATTCGGGTGGAGCTACTATGAGTAAAGAACTACTTGATTTCTTTGATTTTGACAAAAATACTCCGTCTGTGTCAGCATTTACGCAACAACGTTCAAAAGTACTTCCAGAGGCTTTTGAATATTTGTTTAAATCTTTTACGGATGACAACCTTCCAACTACTAATAATTATCATGGTTATCGTTTAATTGCATGTGATGGAAGTAACTTGACCATTGCAACCAATCAAAAGGATCCAGAAACTTTTTGGGAACGTAATCAGCATGGTTCAATTGTTAATAAACTACATCTGAATGCCTTTTATGATGTTTTGAATCGTATATACACCGATGTTTTAGTGCAAACAGCAGCGGATTACAACGAGTTTAGAGCATGTGCAACAATGATTGACAGATCGAAACTAGAGAATGTTATTCTTGTTGCTGATAGAGGATATGAAAACTATAACATTTTTGCACATGCAATTGAAAAAGGATGGAAATTCGCTATACGTGTCAAAGATAAAAATAGTAATGGAATTGCATCTGGGTTAAATCTTCCTCCAAATGATGAGTTTGATATAGATATCACTCAGATTTTTTCAAGGAAAAATACAAAGACCACAAAAAATGCAGGCTATAAGTGGATGCCTGTAAATCAAGTGTTTGATTATCTTCCACGAAAAAGTGATAAAACATACGAATTATCATTTCGTATTATTAGATTTCCTATAGGGTCTAATTCTTATGAAATAATAATTACAAATCTTGATAGAAATATTTTTGATGTAAAAAAAATAAAGGAAATCTATCATTTGAGATGGGGAATAGAAACTTCATTCAGAGAATTAAAATATGCCATAGGATTAACAAGTTTCCATGCACGAAAACCAGATTTTATTAAACAAGAAATATATGCGCGATTACTTTTGTATAACTATTGTGAATTAATAACAACACATGTAATAAAACAAATGAAAAACAATGATAAAACAAAACAGGTGAACTTTACAATCGCCATTTATATTTGTAGAGAATATCTCCGTAATAAACGCAATCTTAGTCCACCTGATGTGATTAACCTAATAGAAAAGCATGTATTACCAGTAAGACCTGGTCGAAAAGACCCTCGCAAAGTCAAACCCCAGGCATCTGTAAGCTTTCTATATAGAGTGGCTTAATCATAGATAATTATAAGTTTTTTTGACAGATAAACAATCTGTCTTTTTGTTGTACTGTAAAATAGACAAAAGAAAAAAACACATCATATTTATCAAACAATTGCAAATATGATGTGTTTTATAATTATGTCAAAATTTTTAACTTAATGACATTGCCTGTGTGAGCTCTTTTTGTTATTTATGCTGTAATTTTCAATTACTGTAACAGAGAAAGTACACCCTGAGTAGACTGATTAGCCTGTGCAAGCATAGACTGTCCAGCCTGTGCAAGAATGTTATTCTTGCTGTAGTTAACCATCTCTTCAGCCATATCTGTATCACGAATACGGGATTCAGCAGTTGTTGTGTTCTCAACAATATTATCTAAGTTGTCGATCGTATGCTCTAATCTGTTCTGAACAGCACCAAGTGCAGATCTCTGGGAAGAAACTTTTGCGATAGCATCAGAAATTGCATCTACCGCATAAGTAGCAGCTGTTCCGGTAGCGTCTGTTACATTCAAGCCTTTGATTCCAAGATTTGCAGAATTCATTGTATCAATGTCAACTGTAATCTTATTTGTCATATCAGCGTCAGCTCCAACATGTAAGTTGAAGGATAATGTATCAGCTACAGTTGCGTAACCTTTATTGATTGTGTATGTTGTCTTACCGTTGGCATCACCATCATTTGTTACACTTGCTTTTTCTTCTACTGTTCCTACATTATTTGCAGCTGTCAGTTCTGCTACAATCTTCTGCTCAGCAACAGTTTTGCTAATAATAGAGCTATCATCATCATCAACGCCATCAGCAGCAACTGCACCATTTCCATCATTCATAACTGTCAGAGAATTTCCATCATATGATACTTTACTACCTGCTGCAACTTTAGCTTTTAATGCAGCTAAGTCAGTAACTGTATTACCAGCTGCATCAGCAATAGTATTGCCAGCGGCATTGAATGTAATGGTATATTTTGTTCCATCAATTTCTACATCAGCTTTCTTACCTGCTGCATCGACTGCTGCGTTTGCTTTATCAAGTAATGCTTCTGCATCAGCTTTTGTAGAACCGATTGTGTACTCTTTTCCTGCAATTGTTACTTTATCGCTAGCTTTAAGTGTATCCATTGTAAATGTTGCTTTCTTAGCGCCATCTGTCAATGTTCCTTTGATACCTGCATCATGTCCGTTCATGTACACATTCTTTGTTGAACTGTTATCACCCTTTAACAGGTAAATCTCATTGAACTTGGTTGTCTCAGCAACACGATCGATTTCAGTTGTTAACTGGTCAATTTCGTCCTGGATTGCCTGACGGTCAGAGTCTGCATTTGTTCCATTAGATGCCTGAACTGCCAGCTCATTCATTCTCTGTAACATGGAGTGAACTTCTGTCAAAGCACCTTCTGCTGTCTGTACAGAAGAAACACCATCCTGAGCGTTTGTGGAAGCCTGATCAAGACCACGGATCTGTTTTCTCATTTTCTCAGAAATGGTTAATCCTGCTGCGTCATCTGCTGCACGGTTGATCTTATAACCGGAAGATAACTTCTCTGTGGATTTTGCCTGCTGTCCTGTTGTAACGTTTAACATTCTGTTGGCGTTCATTGCCTGTAAGTTGTGTTGTACTACCATAATTTTTACCTCCGTGTGTTGCGGTCATTCTGCCGCTAAAATAATTTTTATTTTCGGGATTCCATTCCCTTTTCCCTGAAAAAAATCAGGATTTTGGCACAAAGTGCCTGTATAATAAACCACGCCCCTAGGTTAGCATGGCATTATTACCGTCTGTGGCTGACTGTGTAAATGGCTTTTTTTGCAGCCGGTCTGTCCGTTATCTCAGAAGCTGCGTGCTTCTCACGCATTAAGATTTCTGCAATCTCACGCTTTGCTTCCTCAGAGATTGTCTGCTCACGATAGTATTCTTTTTTGTCCTTCTGCTTCATGGAATTACTGCGCACAATATTGTATTCGCGTGGTGCGTCTACAAGAAGATGAATGTTATTTGCAGAACCACCGGAAAAAACGACACGGATATTTTCTCCTATATCAATGTATTCTCCCGGTTTTAAAGATAATTTAAGCATTGTAACCTCCATGTGGCTTTGTATTTTTCCATAAATACTGCGTATATTAAAAACGGTACTCCATCCGTTTCAGATACCGGTAACACATTGTATATTGTGTTACCTCTGTTTTGCGTTCCGGAATCATGAAGCTACATTGATCACAATGCATATTGTTCAGATATTTTATTGGAAAGAAAATCCTGTCCTTTATAAACAGATTTTGCGGAAAACCTCGTCCCTGTCATCCTGCTCGATCCCAAGATAACGTTTGGTGATGTCAAAAGAGGAATGATGGTAAATCTCCATGAGAAGTACCGGTGGGACTCCCTGCTTCCACGCATAATATCCAAATGTTTTCCGTAAGGAATGTGGGCTGATCACGCCGCTTAGACCGCTGTTTTCTGCCGCCTTGCGGATAATCCGGTAAGCCTGTACCCTTGAGATTGGATCTGCGTCTTTTCCACAGAAAAGATACGCATCCCCACTGATTTTGAAACTGCGTCCAGACGCTAAAAACTGATAATACTTTTGCAACTGGACAGTTATTTTTTCATTCAGATAAATATTCGATGCTTTTCCGGTCTTTGCCTCCACAAGAAGCAGATGTTCTCTTACGCTCCGGTTTTCTAAGTCATATACCTGCTTCCACTGTAAAGAAAGAAGATCCGAAATTCTTAATGCGGTATTCAGCCCCATCGTAAGCAGCAGTTGATTTCTCGGATGATACTGTACCTGTTCGTAAAAGTTCATAAAATCTTTCAGTTCCTGTTCTGAGCGGATTGGCTGAGCTGTGTTCATATTTTTTCTCCTCACATACTTGAATAAATTTTTTTAAAAAAAGGGGTTAAGTAATGGAAACTCTGTCCGATATATAAAGCAAGAAACAGAGGTAACACAATATACAATGTGTTACCTCTGTTTCTGTTATCATAGCATTTTACATCTGTAAATTATTCCAATATCAGTTCCTCGACCGTCACAAACGAATATCCCTCTCCCTGCAATTCATCAATAATCAGAAGTGCTGCATTTACCGATGATTCTGAGGCATCATGCAGCAGAATGATATCATTTTCCTGCACTTTATCCATGACACGCTTTGCAATGACGCTGGAATTATCTGTCTTCCAGTCGAGCGGATCGACGTCCCACAGCACCTCGATCATTTTTGTCTCATAATCGAGATTGCATTTCCAGCAACCGTAAGGCGGTCTGATATACTGCGCATGTTCTCCGGTCAGTCCAAAAATAATCTGGTCTGTTTTGTCCACCTGTTCCATCGCCGCCTGATCTGTGAGATTGGAAAGATTCACATGTTCATAGGAATGAACGCCGATGAGATGTCCGTCTGCATGGATTTTCTTCACGATCTCTGGATATTTTTCACACTCCGCACCCAGAAGAAAAAAAGTTGCCTTCACATTCCGCTCTTTCAAACCTTCCAAAAGTGTCTCCGTATGATCCGGATTTGGTCCATCGTCAAATGTCAAAGCCACTTTCTTAACTTCCTCTTCTTTGATTTTTCCTGATGCTGCTTTCGTGTTCTCTTCTGCCATTCTCTCTGTCTCCATCCCACTGTCTGCTCTTATCCTATTGTCCTTTTTTTCCACGCAAATACCAATGATCCCTGTAAACGCAAAAATAAGCAGCAGAAATCCTGCTGCTCTTTTTATAATGAATTGTTGTTTTCCATTGCTTTTCTGTCTCAAACGGATTCCCCGGCTGTCATTTCTTTGTTAATAATATATGCCGTTCTTCCCATGAAAATTATAAGAATCATCATTTGGCAGATAACCATAGAAGCCGTCATCCGGTGTATGACCATAGAATTCTTCATCCGGTGTGTAGCCATAGTAGCCATCATAATAGCCATCTTTGTATCCCTGCTGATAGCCCTCATATAAGCCATCATAATAATCACCGGAAGCATCATCATTTTCAGATCCTTCATAATAATAAGTGCTGTTATCTGTGCTTTCTGTTCTGGCAGCTGACACAAACATACAAGTCCAGAAAATGACTAACAGAAAGAGTGAGCTTATGCCCATGACAATCCCGGAGATTGCCATCCCTTTTGGTGCCTTTCTCGTCAACTGGATAATACCAAAGATAATGGCGAGGATCGCAAGTGGGATATTCACAAAGGAAAAGAATAATACCAGTGAGATAATGCCAAGTACCATGGAAGCAATCCCGAAGCCACGTCCACCGGAAGGAACTTCCCTCACACTCCAGCTCTGATCTGGCGTCTGCGGATCATAATTCTGCTGCGGCTGCTCCCCGCTGACCGGTTGCTGACTGCCGTCCCGGTAGTCTGTACTGTCTCCGGCAAACTGATAAGCGATTCTTGGCGCACCATTCGCAAGATGAATGATCCCACATCGCACGAATCCATTCTTTTCCAACAAATGCTGCATGATTTTATTATCCTCATGGGTGTCAGCCCGCAGATTTCCGATCTGGCTTTTGCACCAGCCGATACATCCGCTGGCAATTCCGTGACAGGAAGGATTTCCTGCAAGTCTGTGAATGGTTCCATATGGTTCATGATTCAGCCATGCCCCATTTTCGATCCCATAATAAGTCGGATCTTCGCCTTTTATAAAGGCAAATGTTGCTGCAAGGTTCTGCTCATCATCTTCTACAATGTAGCTGTTTCCAAAGGCAATATCCTTCTCTAACAGCTCTCTCGACGGATAATTTTCATCCCACTGGTTTGGATTTCCATGTTCACGCATAAAAACCCTTGCCTGTGCATATAACTCCATCATTGCCGGTATATCTTCCATATTAGACCGTCTTACGTACATACCTGATCACCATATCCTTAGTTAAATCCAACAATTTTCTGTGAAAGCTTGTAGGCTGCAACTGAAATTTTTCTTCCGCCTCTTCCCGGAAGGTTCATCGCATTTCCCATAATACCGTTTCTCAAATGGTGGAACAGACGGATATCATGGTCTTTGATATATTTCCATAACTCGCGTTTTTTCTCAAGATTCTCCTCTGTGCCGGAACGGATCAGCATGATCGTTGAGATCACTGTGATGATCTCGAGATAATTGAACATATAGTGGCGCAGTTTTGGATTCTGGATCTTCCAGAGATCAAACTCATCGATCATGATCTTATTCACCTTGATCTGCTGGTCAATACGACCGATCATGACTTTTTCATTGACGGACTGGTCATCACGTCCAATGAAGTAACGGTAAAAATCAACATCCATGTAGTACATATGCTTTACGCTTGGCAATGGCTTGTACACATAAATGTTATCCACATAAAAAGTATGTTTTGGCAGTTCAAGCCCACATTCCCGCAGAAGCTGTGTACGGTAAATGACGGAATGCATCAGAATGTACTGTCCCTTGTGGAATCTTCCTGCCTCATTCCATGTAAAAATCTTATCCTGCGGCAGGGAAGAATAGCGCATGATTTTTTTGTGCCGTACGCCCTCTTTTTCATAAACATAATTTGCAATGAACATATCCAGCACGGTATCTCCGCCAGCAAGTTCACGCAATTTTTTTAAGATCTTCATATAGGCTTCGTAATCCACCCAGTCGTCACTGTCCACAACCTTGAAGAAAAGTCCTGTGGCATTGCGGATTCCGGCATTCACTGCCTCTCCGTGCCCTCCGTTTTCCTGATGGATGGCACGCACGATTCCCGGATATTTTCTCTCGTACTCGTCTGCGATCTCTGCGGTGCGGTCCTTTGATCCGTCATCCACGATCAAAATCTCAACATCATCCCCACCCGGAAGCAGAGACAGGATGCAGTGTTCCATATAATCCTGCGAATTATAAGATGGAATTGCAAATGTAAGTAACTTCATAATGATAACCTTTCCTACTGATTCATAATGGCATCTGCCAGTTCCATGGCTTTTTTCGTCATGGCATCAATATTGTAATATTTGTATTCTGCAAGTCTGCCTAATAAATGGAACTTCGGAAGTCCTGCTGTGAGTGCCCTGTATTTCTCGTAAAGCGCCTGATTTTCCTCATTTAAAATCGCATAGTAGGGAATCTCGCCTGCTGCGCCCGTATATGCAAACGGATATTCTTTTACAATTGTAGTTCCATCTGTATTTTTCTGTCCCGTCAGAAATTTAAACTCCGTAATGCGGGTGTAATCTTCGCTTACCGTGTAGTTTACCACGCTGTGTCCCTGATAAGACTCCTCATCATAATGCTCAAAATGGAAATCCAGCGAACGATACGGCAGTCTGCCGAATTTACAATCAAAAAGCTCATCCAACGCTCCTGTGTAAATGACATCTCCCTCAAATGGTTTTCCCTCAAAAAGGATCTCATTCCCTGTAAACTTTAAGACATCCCTGCAGTCTGTATCCAGAATCACTTCTATGTTCTCATGATCTAACATATGCTCAAACATCGGTGTGAAGCCATCCTTTGGCACACCCTGATATTTGTCCTGAAAATAGCGGTTGTCATAAGAGATCAGCACCGGCACTCTCCCTGTCACTTCCGGACTGATTTCTTCCGGCTTCTGTCCCCACTGTTTCATGGTATATTTCAAAAATACATTCTCATAGACATACTGTGCGATCTCGCGGATATCCGGATCATCATTCTCACGAAGTTTCATGATCGGCACACGGCTTCCCTCACCGTAAGCTTCGATCAGTTTTTTCTCCAGAATATCTGCTTTTTCCTTCTCATAAACCATGTGCAGCGTATTTAAGTTAAATGGAACCGGGATCAGCTTGTCCCCCACTTTTGCTACCACTTCATGTCCGAAAGGATACCATTCCGTAAATCTCGATAGATATTCATAAACTTCTTCCAGGCCTGTATGGAAAATATGTGGACCATACTCATGGATTAAAATGCCATATTCATCCGGAACATCATAACAGTTTCCTCCAATATGACTTCGTCTCTCAATCACAAGAACTTTCTTTCCGGCTTCCTCTGCCAGTTTTCTGGCACAGGCTGCCCCTGCAATTCCGGCTCCTATCACGATGCAATCGTACATCTTTTATTACCTCTGACTTTCCTTATTATAATTTCAACATTTTCCAAAATATTTCCTGATCGTCTGCAATCCTGTATCCGGACTGCGAAACGGTTGTAGTACTTTCCTATTATACATATTTTATTATGACAAGCCAATTTATTTTTTCTTAATTATTTATTACAGCCTGAATTTTGAACATTTTGTTCATATTTTATTTACAAATTTCTCACAAAGCCATCATACGATAGACACAATTCAACTTTATACTCTAAGCATAAGTTAAGCCAACAAGAAAATTTTTCATAGAACTTTTTTTCATACCTGAGTAAATCAGGTTGCCTTGCTTAACCAGTAAGCAAGGTTCCTCCCAGAAAATAGTGAAGCATTTCACTTTCCATACACAATCTTTTTCATATGAATAGCCGGTGCATTGCACCGGCTCCCTCTTTTTTATCCCGGAAATTGTAATATTTCCATGCTTTCTAATCCGTCTCCAGAAATTTTTCATTTCCAAGTCTGATCCCCATATATTTTGCGTAAGCGGCAAACGCAGATGGAATCGCATAATTTTCCTGAGATTTTTCTGCGTCCACAAAAATGAGATGATTTTCTGCCATTTTCTCTGCCTCAGTGTCAAATCCTGCTTCTGCCACCAAAACCGCATATCCTTCCATCTGCCATTCGATATGGGAAAATATATGTTTTGCATTCTCTAGCTTCTGTACCCGGATCGGAGAAAGCTGCATATCTTTTACCAGATGAACAATCTCATCCTGCGAGTATCGCCCCTCAACATTCGGCAGTTCATAGAGTCCTGCCAGAAGTCCTTTTTCCGGTCGTTTCCGGATTGCCACTTTATCATTGTCCCGAATGACAAGCACCGTCCTCTTTTCGATACGTCTCGCTTTCGCTTTCGTCCTGACCGGAAGTTCTGCGATCCTGCCCTCTTTCCTTGCCAGACAGAGACTGTTCCACGGACACTGTTCACATAACGGCGCACCGTTCGGCACACACACGGTCGCACCAAGTTCCATCAGTGCCTGGTTAAACGCCCCCGGCATCTCCATTCCCTGCATGACTTCCCGCAGCTCTTTTTCCAGAAGGGTGCGAAAAGACGGCTTCATAATATCGGTATCGTCCGCAGCCACTCTCGTCAGGATGCGGAATACATTTCCATCCACAGCCGGCACCGGAATCTGATATGCAATGGAGGCGATCGCCCCGGCAGTGTAACTTCCGATCCCCTTCAGTTTCAACAATTTCTCATAATCTGCCGGAAGTTTTCCACCATGCTCTTCCATCACCTGAATGGCTGCCTTCTGCATATTCCGCACGCGGTTGTAATAGCCTAATCCCTCCCAGAGTTTTAGCAGCTCATCCTCCGGGCATTCCGCCAAGGCCTTCACATCCGGCAGACGCTTCGTAAACCGCTCAAAATAAGGTTTTACCGCTTCCACTCGCGTCTGCTGCAACATAATCTCCGACACCCACACCCGGTACGGTGTCGGTTCTTCCCTCCACGGAAGCACACGGGCATGTCCCGCAAACCAGTGTAACAACGGCTCTATTAAAATCTGTAAATTGTAATCTGTGATCATGTGTTAATCCTCTTTATCCTCAAATATCAAATTATGAAACTAATTATAAACATCAAGTGAAATGTAAAGTGAAATGTAGATTCAATTGCAAAACTCACAAAATGTAAATTGAATTGTGAAAAAGTAACAAAAGACATGAAAGACATTGGGGAACCGCCGGCACTTAGAAGGCAGACACGACATTAGTCGTGGCTGGCTTCTTAGTACCGCTGCGAGTGACACATAGCGGGAGCGTGTCTTGAATGTTTTTGTTACTTTTGAACAATTTCAAAAAAATTATATAAGTTTTGCAATTGTCAAAGTCTTCATAACATAAAGTATGTTTCGCTCATATTCCCATTATAATAAGGATTTCCCCGGATGTAAACGGAGCGAATTTCCATTTTTTACAGATTTTAGAAAAAGTTTATCGACGTTCATATTGACAAATCCTCTCAAAAGAAGTACTCTAGATATAACATGTATTGTTAATTTTTTATCAATCTATTCAGGAGGGTATTATCGTGAGCGAATTCAACAATTTAAAATTAGATGTGGAGAACGAGATCGCCGTTCTTACCATCTCAAGACCAGCAGCATTAAATGCATTAAACAGTGAGACATTAGACGAGTTAAACACAGCTTTAACAGAGATCGAGGGAAGAGACGATATCAAAGTTGTGATCTTAACCGGTGGTCCTGACAAGAAAGACAACGCATTCAAATCTTTCGTTGCAGGTGCTGATATCGCCGAGATGGTGAATTTTACAGCTCCGGAAGCAAGAGCATTCGGTATCAGAGCTTCTGTTCCATTCTTCAAATTAATGAATATGCGTCAGGTAACAATCGCAGCCGTTAACGGTTTCGCACTTGGCGGTGGATGTGAGATTGCTATGGCATGTGATATCCGTATTGCATCTGACAATGCAATCTTCGGTCAGCCGGAATGTGGACTTGGAATCATTCCTGGATTCGGCGGCACACAGAGACTTGCCCGTTTAGTTGGTATGGGACGTGCCAAAGAAATGATCTTCACATGCGATAACATTGATGCAGCTGAAGCTTACCGTATCGGTTTAGTGAACAAAGTTGTTGCAAAAGAAGAATTAATGGAAACTGCAAAAGCTATGGCAGCAAAGATCATCTCCAAAGGAAGCTACGCTGTATCTGTTGCAAAAGCAGCGATCAACAATGGTTACGATATGGATATCAGAAATGCTGTTGAGATGGAGGCAAACCTCTTCGGTGTTGTAAATGATACTCATGATAAAAAAGAAGGAATGGGTGCCTTCTTAGAGAAGAGAAAAGCTGATCTTACAGATTTCTAATCTGCATTTTTTCATAGTTCCGGTTTTATTACATAGGAGTTTCTTCCTATTATGTAAACATTAACAAACATTTTATTTCATGTAGTGCGTAGTACTTGTACGAACGCGATTTATTAGGGAAAGGAAAAAGAACGTAACTTTGATGGTGTACCGGCCATCTTCGTTACGTTCTTTTTCATGTACCTGTCTGCTGTACGATTCTCTTATCCCACTCATTTTCCTGCAAATGCTTTCTCTGCTTCCATCCTCTTCATCTGTCTTTCATGACTTGCAAACATTCCAAATGCCACAATGTTTAAAATAAACTGCGTCATAACCGCTGTGATCCAGATGCCATCCAGTCCTAAAATTCTTGGAAGAATCACAATCGTAAGCGGCGTCATAATCAGTGGATCAAAGTAAATCATAAACAGCGAATATTTATCTTTTCCAACTGAATAGAAAAAGGAATTGGTCACGCGGACAAGTCCTGTAAAAATAAGCTGTGCGGTCGTTACCATGACCGCATGATACCCAAGTTCTGCGGCTTCCCCTTCATACCCGTAAATTGCTGGGTAAAACCGGGCTGTTGCAATGGTAAATATAAATAAGAAGAAACTCACACTCATTGCTGTGATGATCGCCTTATTTCTTATTTTCCGGATCGCATGAAAATCATGTGCACCATAGGCATAACTTGCCAGTGGCTGAATCCCCTCTGCGACACCGATCAGAAGCACACGGTACGAGCCGACGGTGGAACTGATGAGTGCATAAGCATTTACCGCAAGGTCGCCGCTAAATTTCAGACACGCCACATTATGATATAAGATCAACAGGGAAGGTGTCAGCGATATTCCAAACGGTGAAACCGCTGTCTTAAAAATTTTTTTCCAATATTCCTTCCTTATCATAAACTGTGAAAGACGGATTGGATCTGTTTTCTTTGTGTAAAGAATCATCAGGCAGCACACAGTCGTAAACAACTGCGCACACAGTGAAGCGCCTGCTGCACCGCCAATTCCCATATGAAAAACATACATAAAAACAAAATCAAGACCAAGGTTAGCAAATAAACCACCCACCATGATCATCATGGCACTGACCGCCCGGTTGTCATTTCGAAGAAGAGGTGTCAGTCCACAGGATAAGATCTGAAGCACGCCGCCTGTGAGCATTACCCTTCCATAAATCTGTGACAGCCTTAAAAGTTCTCCTTCTGCGCCCATTAATTTCAATAGAGGAGTCAGTAAAATAAGAAAAAGAATCGTAACCACAATACTCGATGCCAATAATGCAAGAATGACATTTGCCCGTACAATGTTCGACTCTTCGTTCTTTCCCTCTCCCTGTTTGGTTGACATCATTACGGCTCCGCCGCATCCAACGCCGGTGCCGATTGCAGTTACCACTGCAATGATCGGCCACGCAACATTGACTGCGGATAATGCCGTGTCACCTATCAGATTGCTGACAAATAAACCGTCAATCATGGAGTAGGCACTTTGGAGAAACATGGTAATCATGGAAGCCATGACATATTTTCCAAATTTTTTTTCAACTGCTGTCTGTTCCATATTAGTTGCTTACCGGCTGGGATGCTACTGCCTGATCCATCATGGCATCTCTGTCCTCCTGTGAGAGTCCGGCGAGCACTTCATTGATCTTATCTACTAATTCTGTGTTTCCTTTCTGGCAAGGGATACCAAGGTCTGTCTCTTCATTGCTGACCTCAAATCCGGTACCGCCCTCAAAATCGATGATCTTTAAATCCGGATTGCTTACTAAAATAGATTTTGCAGAAGGCATATCACAGGTAAATCCATCAATTTTTCCTGCATGGACTGCTGCAACCATGGATGCAAATGTATCAAGCGCTGCATCCTTTGTCGCATAATCCGTGATCTGATCTAATACATCGTACCATACTGTGTTCAGTGTAGAGGTAAGTGTTGCGCCCTCAAAATCTGTAACATTTACGACATCTGCATAAGGTCCGTCAGCCGCAACAACCGCAACAATATTTGCATTGTAATACGGATCTGAGAAATCTACCGACTGGGATCTCTCGCTTGTGATGGACATTCCGGCGATCGCACAGTCAACTTTTCCGGACTGGATGGAAAGGATCAGACCATCCCAGTCAATCTGTGTGATTTCAAGATCCATATCCAGTTTTTCTGCTATGTATTTTGCGACAAGAACATCATAACCATTCATATAGGAACCATTCGATGTCATCACTGCTCCATTGGAGTCATCCTCCTGCAGCCAGTCAAACGGTGCATAATCTGCTGACATTGCAACCCGGAGAACTTCTTTTCCGGAAGCGGTTGTTGTTCCGCCCGCCTCTGTCACACTTGCTGTCTCTCCTGTGGATGCCCCTGCCGAAGCTGTGTCACCTGATCCGCCACAGGCTGTTAATGAAATTGCCATTGCTGCTGTCAAAAGTGCTGCTGTTAATTTTCTTCTCATAATATTGTCCTCCTCATTCTATGATTAAAAAACAAATACAATTTGCCTTTTACGAACCTTAACCCTGCATAAACCTGCTTAAAAACTCTCTGGTTCTCGCTTCCTTCGGGTTATTAAATAACTCCTGTGGCGGTGCATCCTCCACAATATATCCTTTATCCATGAAAATGGTTCTTGTGGATACATCTCTTGCAAACGCCATCTCATGCGTTACGATTACCATAGTAAGTCCTTCATTTGCAAGCTGTTTCATAACCGATAAAACTTCTCCGACCATTTCCGGATCCAATGCGGAAGTCGGTTCATCAAAAAGCAATACTTCCGGTTCCATTGCAAGTGCCCTGGCGATCGCCACTCTCTGTTTCATACCACCGGATAACTGGTGTGGTTTTGCTTTTACATAAGGAGCCATACCTACTTTTTCCAGATATTTCATACAGATCTCGGTGGAATATTCCTTGCTTCTTTTTTTCACCTTGTGGACACCAGCCATGCAGTTGTCAAAAACCGTCATATTGTTAAACAGGTTAAACTGCTGGAACACCATTCCCACCTGGGAACGGAAACGGTTGATCGTCTGTGCATCCTTCGCCAATGGATAGCCATGATATAATATCTGACCGCTCGTCGGTGTCTCCAAATGATTGATGCATCTTAATAAGGTAGATTTTCCTGATCCGGAAGATCCGATGATACAGACCACATCGCCCTCAAACAGATCAAAACTGATGTCTTTTAAAACTTCATGTTCCCCGAATTTCTTTTCCAGATTCCTGACACTGATGACCGGATCACGAAATTCATACGTTGCATCCTTTGCCTCAGTCGTCACTCTCTCATTAAACTTAAATATTGATTGTCTTGCCATAACACGTTCCTCTTTTCTTTCCATCTGATCCCCTGATTTATTTTGCGGCTGCCGGATTTAAAACCTCGTAACTTTCTTTTCCTGCCATATACTTTTCGATCAGCTTCAGCAAACCGTTAAATAATAAGGTAAGTGTCAGGTAAATCAATGCTGTGATCGTATATGCCTCAAACATTCTGAAATATGTTCCGGCTGCAACTTTTGTGATATAGAAAAGTTCTGTGACTGCGATTACATTTAAGACGGAAGTATCTTTGATATTTGCAACAAAAGTATTTCCGATCTGCGGTGCGATAATTTTAAAAGTCTGTGGAAGGATAATATAGATCATCATCGGAACATATCCCATTCCAAGTGCCTTTGCTCCTTCAATCTGTCCGACATCAATGGAATTGATACCGCCGCGGACTGTCTCTGACATATAAGCTCCTGTATTTAACAATATAATAAAAATCGCTGCATTGAATGGTTTCAGATCAATTCCGAATACTGTAGATGATCCATAATAAATTACCATTGCCTGAACGATCATTGGTGTTCCACGGAAAATCGTGACATAAATTTTTGCGATCACCCATGGAATACCAAGTAAAATCTTTTTGATCATGTTATCCTGCGCCCGGATATCCGTTGCCTGAATGATTCCAACCAGAAATCCTAAAAAGCATCCACAGATTGTACCTGCGAGGGATGTTTCCAATGTGGTAAGCAGCCCTTGTAAATAGTATCCGTGATACTGCTGTATCAGAAAAATGATCCAGCCAAAAAATGTGGTAGGTGTATTCGTCATAACTAATCCTCCTTATTATTCCGAAGAAACATCCATTTCCTATGAACTAATGAAATAGATTGTTCTTCTGTTTTCTGTAAACAACAGCATCTGTACCCTGCATATATTCTATGTACAGAAAAGGCGCTAAGGATGATTCCCTAGCGCCTTTGCTATATTCAGGTCTGCTGCCTGATTGCCTGCTGTTTTAAATTAAACCTGTTTTATCACACTTTTTGTTTTCCTGTCAACAAAATCCAGCCAATTTTTATAGATTTGTATACTTTTTTCAAAATGTGCATGATTTCTATACTTTTATTGTGGAAAACGTAAAAAATGTGATTTTTATATCTGTCTGTGCATATTACACGCCTATATATTGACTATAGAAGAAACTGTCTCACAATTGTATTTTTTCACTTAATTTGCAAGAAATTTATACTTGACAAATCAACATTTTTGAACTTATATTAGCAATCATAAACAAATGGAGGTGACAGACAAATGAAAATTGTTGTGATCCAGGAGGAAATTATTCAGACAGATATCACTCCAAAGGAGCTTACAGAACGCTGGAAAGGGCTGGAGCAGCTCCCCGGTATTGACGAGGTTGTCATTGAAGTTCCTGCACATTATCCCAATATAGAACAACTTCATACTTGTATCGGAGATGCGGACGCAGTATTCGGACTGTGGATCGGTCCGGACAATATGAATGAAGCATTTTTAAGCCAGCATCCGAATTTAAAATATGTTGCCACCTTAGGACATGGATGGGAAAAATTCGATACGGAAATGACCAGAAAACACGGTATTTCCATTTCCAATACCATCTACGGTTCACAGACGATCGCAGAATACGCTTTCGCTTTATTAATGGATGTCTGCCATCATATCGGCACGCATGACACCCGTATCAAAACGATCGACTGGTCTGTACCGGAAAACCACAACGAATTCTGTAAATCGGTCACCAGACAGATCGAATTATATGACAAAACGATCGGTGTGATCGGTCTTGGTGCAATCGGTTTTGCTTTTGCAAAAATGGCACAGGGATTTGGTATGCATGTGCTCGCATACAGCCGCCACAAAAAAACAGGTGCTGAGTATGATTTCATTGAACAGGTATCGTTAGACGAGCTGCTTGCCCGAAGCGATTTTATTTCCCTGCACACGCCGCATACCCCGGCAACCGAGCACATGATCGATCAGGACACCATCGCCAGAATGAAAGACGGTGTGATCCTGATCAATACCGCCCGCGGTGCCCTCATCGATGAACAGGCGCTTGCGGATGCCCTTGCATCCGGAAAGGTACTAGCCGCAGGACTTGATGTTCTGACGGATGAACCGCCGGTTTGCGGCAGTCCGTTGTTAACTGCACCAAACACCGTTATCACCGGACACATTGCATGGCTCACAAGAGAATCCAGAATCCGCGCGATCGATATGGCGATCGACAATTTCCGGTGCTACCTGGAAGGGCATCCGGTTTCCATTATCAACTGAATTTATATAGATAAAAGACAAGGAGATTATGAAGATGAATGTAGAATGTTTATTAAGAGACAGCATGAAAACAAAACCAAAGAGCAACCGTGGTGCACGTCAGAAAACTTCCACCCCGAAGAATGTAACACGAATGAATTATAATGAAAATCCATACGGTATGTCTGACGCAGTAAAAAAAGCTGTTACGGATGCTTCCCTCAACAGCTATATGTATCAGGATTTCTATGCAGTCGATCTCAAAAAACAGCTGGCTGATCTCTATGGTCTTACCGTAGATCATGTCTGTATCGGCGCCGGTTCCTCTGCGATCATCGATATGCTTGGTGAAGTATTTATCAATTATGGGGACGAAGTTGTGTACTGTGCTCCAACTTACGAAGCTTTTCCGGATATGGTCAGCGATAACGGAGGTGTCCGTGTCGTTCTCCCACTGACCGATGATTACTGTTATGACCTCGACGCAATGCTTGCAGCCATTACAGACAAAACGAAAATGGTGATCGTCTGCAATCCAAACAACCCGACCGGAACTTATGTAAACTCCGCAAAAGTCGAAGAATTCATCCGTAAACTCCCGGATCATGTCATTCCGGTGGTAGATGAAGCTTATTTCGAATACGTGGAAGATCCTACTCACTACAGCCTCATCAAAATGATTCAGGAAGGCTACGACAGACCGCTCTTTGTACTGCGTACTTTCTCCAAAATTTATGGCATGGCCGGTCTCCGCATCGGCTACACCTTTGCTGATCCATTGCTGATCGATGAACTAATGAAAGCCTGTCAGGCATGGAATGTCAGCTACAATGCACTTGCTGCCGCACAGGCTGCCTTGAAAGATCAGGAATACATCAAAAAAATCAAGGCTCTCACCACGGCAGGGCGCGAATATCTTGAGGATGAACTGACAAAATTAGGCTGCACTCTTGCAAAACCTTGTGCAAACTTCATCTACTTCGACACACACCATGATCCAAAAGAAATCCGTGCTGCCCTTGCGGAGCGGAAAATTATGATCAGTGCATTTGGTTTTAACCGTGTCAGTGTCGGTACAGAAGAACAGAATAAAGCATTTATCGCCGCCTTAAAAGAAATTCTGGCAGCCTACTAATTTTTTAAATAAAAACAAAGTATATTTCAACTATAGTTTGTTATTTTTTCCTCCCCTTTACGGGCTGGAATACTGTAAAATGTAATGATTTTTTAGTTACTGTTCACTCAGCAGTAAAACACTTGCTGTTTTGCTGTGTAAGAAAGTGATTCAGGAGTGAGCAGACTCCTTTTGCAAAACAAAAACTTTAAATGAGTCTGCGAATCGTTACTGGAACGAAATACGCGTGAACAGTAACATTTTTTACAGTATTCCAGCCCTAATTATGTCTAAAAGGTTGACCTTTCAGAACAAATGAACTAGGATGAAAGAAAATACAGGACACAAACAAGGAGGCAACATCCTCTGCTCCTGCATGAGCAGTCGCATTTGCTTCGCAAACAAGGAGGATATATGATAGATAAGATTATCGGTTTCATTGGAGCTGGAAATATGGGAAGTGCCATGATCGGCGGTATTGTACACTCAGAGTTAGTGACAACCAGCCAGATCATTGCCAGCGCCCATTCCGCAGCTACCTTAGAAAAACTGCAGAGTACATATTCCATTGAGACAACCCTGTCCAATGAAACGGTTGCAGAACGCAGTGATATTTTATTTCTTGCTGTAAAACCAAATAAATTTGATGAAGTAATCCCACAGATTTCCTCTCATGTAAAATCAGGATGTGTGATCGTATCCATTGCCGCCGGAAAAACAATTGCCGCCATCGAGGACTCCTTTGGCAAACCAGTCAAGCTTGTACGTGCCATGCCAAATACCCCAGCCTTAGTCGGTGAGGCAATGAGCGCATTGTGCGTCAACCAAAATGTGACCCCGGAAGAATTAAAAGAAGTTCAGGCACTCTTCAACTCCTTCGGCAAATCGGAAGTGATCAGTGAATCTCTTATGGACGCTGTCATCGGGGTTTCCGGTTCTTCTCCGGCTTATGTATACATGTTTATCGAAGCTATGGCGGATGCCGCCGTTGCCGACGGAATGCCGCGTGCACAGGCCTATAAATTTGCCGCCCAATCTGTCTATGGCTCTGCAAAAATGGTCTTGGAAACCGGAAAACACCCGGGCGAGCTAAAAGACGCTGTCTGCTCCCCTGCCGGGACCACTATAGAGGCTGTCGCTGCTCTGGAAGCCGGAGGTTTCCGCAACACTGTGATTTCTGCCCAGCGCGCCTGCTCGCAGAAATCCCGCGATATGAGTGCTGAATAAATGTAGCATGTTTTATATTCTGTATGCAAAATGTGCAGATCGACTGAATCATTACTTCTGCACCGCTAATATTTTGAAATAATTAGGAGGCTTGAATATGTGGGCTTATGAAAGCGTATTTTATCAAATTTATCCACTTGGATTCTGTGGGGCACCTTTTGAAAATGATGGTGTACCAGAGCATCGCATTTTAAAAGTAAATGACTGGATTCCTCATATTGAAAAACTTGGGGCAAATGCCATTTATTTTTCACCGGTATTCGAATCTGACACGCACGGCTATAACACCAGAGATTACACCAAAATTGATACCCGTCTCGGCACGAATGAGGACTTTCAATCTGTCTGTGAAAACCTTCACAAAGCAGGGATCAAGGTTGTTTTAGATGGTGTATTCAACCATGTTGGAAGAGGTTTCTGGGCATTTCAGGACGTTTTGGAGAAACGATGGGATTCCCCATACAAAGACTGGTTTCATATCAGTTTTGACGGTAATTCAAACTACAATGACGGTCTCTGGTATGAAGGCTGGGAAGGCAATTATGATCTTGTAAAACTGAATTTACGAAATGAAGATGTCATCCAGCATATTTTTTCCTGCATCAAAGGCTGGGTTGAGGAATTTGACATTGACGGCTTACGGCTCGATGTTGCATACTGTCTGGATCACGATTTTCTCAGACGGCTCCGCTCTTTCTGCGATGGATTAAAACCGGATTTTTTCCTTGTCGGAGAGACACTTCACGGTGATTATAACCAGTGGATGAATGATTCCATGTTACATTCTGTCACAAACTACGAGTGTTACAAGGGATTGTATTCCAGTTTTAACAGCATGAATATGTTTGAGATCAACCACTCCCTGCTCCGTCAGTTTGGCCCGGATAACTGGACTTTATACAAAGGAAAACATCTGCTTTCTTTCGTCGATAACCATGATGTCACCAGAGTTGCAAGCATTTTGTCAAATGAAAATCATCTGCCTTTGATCTATGCTCTCGCCTTTGGTATGCCGGGTATCCCATGCGTTTATTATGGCAGTGAATGGGGTGCAAAAGCCCGCAAAGAAGAGGGCGATCCTGCACTGCGTGCCTGCTTTGAGAAACCGGAATGGAATGATCTCACAACTTTTATTTCCAGACTGGCAGAGGCAAAAAAACATTCCAATGCATTGAATTACGGTGATTTCCGTTCCGTTCTTCTGACCAACCGCCAGTGTATTTTCGAGCGAAAAACAGATTCTGAACGTGTTCTTGTAGCAATCAATGCGGATGATCAGCCTTTTATGGCACATTTTGACGCCGGATGCGGCACTGCGGTAGATCTGATTACAGAAGAAACACACGATTTTGGCGGTGGCAGTGAACTTGCACCTTACAGTGCGGCTTACTGGAAAATGGAACGTTAGAATGTGATTTTGCAGATTCTGTGGCGCTTTTATAGGGTGTGAAGGGCAGATATAAGGGTCCTCTCACAAGTCGTGATTTTATAGGTTTATGAAAAGAAAAACGGTACAGACGAAATATGATGTTCCTGTTCGCCGGGCATTCCGATAAGCCTCTAAAGAGTCTTATCTCCATGGCTCACAAAGGAAATCATATTTGTCTGTACCGTTTTTCTTTCATTTACGCTGTGAATGACTTGTGAGAGGACGCTTATATTTGCCCAATCAACATCATGAATCGCACCACAAAATCTGCAATTTACGTTATGGAACTCACGGTTATGGGATGAGTGCCTATGAGATAACGGCAAAATTCAGTCAGCTTCAAGTGATATAGTTTCTACAACAATCGCATAAATCTCCACTTCTTATTTGATTGTAATATAATTTGGTTTTCTCAAGATTCAAAGCGTTCACCTCTTCAAACTTGAAGCTGTTGTTCCGCCAAGCGGAATCATCGTGAGCTTTCAATCTTGTCATCAATTAACATCCTTAGTTCAAAATATATCTGTCCATACTAATATTTTTTTATAAATAATCTTCTTTAAATTCATCTTCATGTTTTTTGAAGAAATTATAAAAGTATCGCACATTATCCAAATCACTCCATTTTGTAACATCATACTCTTCCGTATCAAGATTATATATTTTGGCATTTAAAGTTCCAAGCATAAATGGTGAATGCGTTGCAATAATAAACTGGCATTCTAACAACCTTGCCATTTTATTAATTTCCTCTGCTAATATAACCTGATTCGCAGGTGAAAGTGAAACCTCCGGTTCATCTAATAAATATAATGCATCGGGTTGTAAATACTCCTCAAAATATTGCATTGATGTCTCTCCGTTAGAATATTTTTCCTGTGCAAATTTTATATATTCTTCCTGCTTACACCCTTCTTTAGAAGCTAAAAATTTCTTTGCTTCAAGTAAAGACATGCCTCTCTTAACATAATCATACTCCATGCCATCTGATAATATCTGCTTTTGCTGTATCTTTTTAATCTCATACAATATATCTTCACTTTTAATATACCGGCTGTTTTCCGGTAATTTTTTTATTGTATTTCCATAGTCGTCTTCCCCCAAAGTATACAAACATTCGCTGGAAAACAAACCACAGTAATCAACGCTTCCAAATGAATTACTTGTTGCATATTCTTTCCCTTCTAATTGTAAGCAATTGGCTATAATATTTAAGAGTGTTGATTTACCTGAGCCGTTGTTACCATAAAGTACAGTGATGGTTCTAAAAACAAATGGTTCAATATACTTATCTCGGAATACATTGTAGGGATAAATATTAGGATTATTCACTTTTCTTTTACTTAATCTAAAACTACTTAAATATATCATAACTTTTCTTTATCCCTTTCCCGATAAAAGAGCTCCGGATAATACGGTAGAAACAGCTTCATACTTTCAAACTTGATATTCTTCTTTTTCATATAACCAATCAATCTATTTGTCAATTCTTCTCCATCCACTTCATATTCCTGCACAATATAGCCATTCAGAATGTCGCTCTTTTCGGTAAATTATCTGTTGAACTTTCTCTTAAGGCACTTCTACTAACTATTCTAAACTATTTCATAAGTAAATGAAAGACTACTTTATATCAAGAAAATTCTTGCTATATTAAATTAAAAAGAATCTGAGTTTTTCGCCCACTTCTCCAGTGTCCGGAAGTCAATCTTTCCTGCTCCTGTTGTCGGCAGTTTCTCTACAAAGTGATATTCAAAAGGCCAGGAGTTTTCTTTCAGCTCCTGTCTACAGAGCTGTCTTAATTCTTTTTCTACATTGTCTCCGGTATCTTTGGATTTCAATGTCACATAGGCAATCACAAGATAACCTTTTTCACCGTTGAGTCTTCCTACTACCGCACATTTATCCACGGCAGAATGCCTGCTCAATACATTTTCAATCTCCATCGGATAAACTCTTGACGGTGTCTTATCTGCTCCAATCGACCACAGGATTCGCTTCAGTCTTCCGGTCAGTCGGAAATATCCTTCTTTTGTCACATGTCCCAAATCTCCGGTTCGAAGCCATCTTGTTCCGTTCTCTTCGAAAATGATTTCTCTTGTAGCTTCCGGATTCTTATAGTATTCCATCATCATACTCGGACCGCTGACACAGATTTCACCTTCCTGATCATATCCAAGCTCCTCACCTGTATCAATGTCTAATATCTTAATATTGTTACAGAAAAATGGAAGCATGACAGGGAATTTATGATTGCTTGTACATACAGGTCCTGCCATTTCCGTCATTCCATAACCTTTCATCAGTCCATACGAATCCTGATAACTTTTCAAGAACTTTGACATCTCATCTTCCCATTCTTGATTCATCCCGTCACCACCGTAAGCGACCGTCTTGGCAAAAGAAAGATTCATTTTTTGTATCTTTCTATCTTTTGTCATTGCCTCCATATGCAATGGACCTCCGCTTAGATGATTTGGTCTATATTTTGTAAAAAGTTTCGGCAATCGTTCTGGTGCCGGATCTGGGCAAATAACATCCTCAAGACATGTATATAGTGCCATATGTACCCCAAAAAATAAACCATAGGCTAAGAAAGGCGGAATGATATCTAAAAAACGTTCTCCATTTTGAAAGTCCAACACTTTATCTGCATATTTATATTGAAATGCTATCGCATTCGCCGCACGGTTTGACAACAATACACCTTTTGCCTTGCCGGTTGTCCCTCCTGTATATGCAATCACTGCCGGTGCATCTGCTTTTATTTCCTGACAATCTATCTTCTTTCCTTGACCTGCCTTCAGAAATTCTGAAAATAAAATGCAATTATCCTGCTTTATTTTTGATTTCCACTTATAAAGCGTACCGATTACACATGGCATAGATTCTGCTAGCGAAACACCTATGATGTGTTTTACAGATGTTTTCTTTGATGCTTGTACAATCTTTTCCAATGCCAGATCAACTGTAATCACAACTTTACTCTCCGTTACGGCTAACTTATCATGAATCTCCGCTTCCGTTGCATTCATCACAAGCATATTAGCGATTGCTCCGATTTTATTGATTGCATAAAGCAGATACACAGCCTCCGGCATTGCCAGAACACAAAGACTCACTGCATCACCAGCCCTGACACCATACGCTATTAATGCTCTTGCACATGCATCAATCTTCTCCTGCATTTGCCGATGCGTAACCTTTTTTCCAAAGTAATTCAAAGCAGCCTCATCCATCCGGTCTACATTACAGGAAGTCAGATAATCATACATCGAACCTTCCGGCAATGGACGATGCAGAACCTCTTCTCCATAATATTTCAGCCACAGTTTATCTATAGACGGAAATCCCGTCAGCTCTGCTCTCATTATCCTTTTTCTCCTTATCTGTCTGTCAAGTGTCTTTTTGTATACGCACCTGTTCTCATGAATATTCCGATACTACAAAAAGCCATTCCCAGCTACATATTCAGTAGTTGAAAATGGCTTCAATCTCTATATTTTCTATATTCTTTTTGAGGAAAAAGTACACAGTTCAGACTTACTTGGACATTGTAATTTATAACCATCACCTATGCAGCTCCTTCCTGATAATAGACACTTTAACACATTTATTCTATCAAAAGTTTGATTTCCTTACAATAGAGCATATTTAGTATTTTCTCAGGATTTAATTTTTCTCTCTGGTGTGCTATCTGACGCCAATATCAAACATCTCCCTGCAAATCATTTTTCCACATGTTGTTTTGAAAATACTATGATAGGCTTTTAAAGCTGCTTCTTTCGATAAACCATCCTCCATAATATTAACCAGAAAATCGGCTTCTACTAATATTTGATAATCAATTTCATTAATGTTATCATAAGTATGATGATGTGCGATCAGATACTGAACCCGATTAGATACATCTTGCTCAAAGCCTAATTCTCCGAGTAGCTTTTCTGCGATTGCCGGGCCTTCTTTTTCTTGTAATTTTCCATTGCAATTTCCATATTTTTCTTCGCAAAAATGAATTCCAATATCATGTGTCAAAGCTGCTGCTTCAATGGTAAATAAACATTTCTTATCTACATTCTCCGTTTCTGCTATCAATTTTGCATAGCTATGCACTTTACAGAAATGTTGAATTCTCTTTGCATCTCCTTTATATAATTCAATCATTGCCAAATGTAATTTATTTATCATTTAAGATTTCCTCCTCTTGCATATTATAATGCCTGTCAAATTAATTCTATATTTTTTG
>ERZ772858.1026-NODE-1026-length-31824-cov-5.055180_pt1 | contig 31824 bp, 27 predicted proteins | sample MGYA00512136_ERZ772858 | MGnify/ENA primary metagenome ERZ772858 (study PRJEB29015, sample SAMEA2737726) | human gut metagenome | biome: human gut; feature: human-associated habitat; material: faeces | place: China | collected 2012 ...
ATGCGCTTTTAGCTCAGTTGGTAGAGCAGTAGACTCTTAATCTATTTGTCCAGGGTTCGAATCCCTGAAGGCGCAGTATCAGCACTGTTTTTGATGAATTAGCATCGGGGACGGTGCTCTTTTTTTAGAATCTGTTTCTACAGATGGAGACATATGTAACAAATGAAGACATATGTAAAAGTAATCGTTTATTTCATTTGTGGAAAGTTACTGGATATGTGGAAAAATAAAGGAAAATCTATTTCGTGTACTAAAAAGGGGACTATTTCAGTCCCCTTCTACTACATCTTGCATAAAATATTGATTGCATCCTTGTTCAGGAGGCATTTTTCATGTTCATTCAGATAAGCTTCAGAAATTGCATCTTTTTCGATCATGCCACCGAATTCACCGGCGGATACGATGCGCTGAGCCTTTTTATTGCCGTCTTCTGTATTCGGGAAGTCTACCATCAGGTAGTAGACACCGTCATCTTTATACAGACGGCTTTCTGATGCCTGGCCGTATCCAAGGATCTTGCAGAAGTCGATTGCATTATCCAGACTTGGAAAGAGAATCTGCCAGCGAACGGTCTCTTTCTCACTGCTGTCAGGCTCAATCAGCATACCGGAAGCTTCAGAACCATCTTTTTGGATGGATTCCAGAGAATTCTCAGCCTGGCAGGAGATCGACAGCATCAGGCTCCGGTCAGGAAGAAATGCACCGTAAAATCCCTGGATTCCATTGTCTGTGTTAAGCCCAAGGACTTCTTTCCCTTTCTTGAGAAGAAGATTCAAAAATTCTTCGGTACGCTCCCTGTCCTGTGTCAGATCTTCCAGTGAGTAGCCAAGTGCGGCAATCTCTGCTTCTGTGATAAGGCAGTTCATTCTGGTGTCGGATACTTTCCAAAAAGTCATATGCTCACCCCCTGATTTGTAAAATCTATTGCTTTTGTAATCTTATTTGTTCTATAAGTTATATAACAAAACGGGTGTAGTGTCAATATATTTTCTATATTTTATGATTTTTTCAGAAATATTATTTGTTTTTCATTCGTTTGATCACTTTCAGTCGGGTAAATTCTTCCCGTTCCTTCTCTTCCAGTGCATTTGTAATCGTATATACGAGATTGTCATACATCGGAATCGTAATATTTTTCAGGGCATTTGCCCTTTTCTGTGTCTTTTTGATACTTGAAGCCAGCCGGTACGCTGCATTTTCTACCTCAGAAAGCTTGAGTGTCAGCTCTTTAACACGGCAGAATGCATCACGGGCGATATCGATGGATTCTCTGGAAGTACTGAATGCATAGGTTGGTCTGGTATTTTCTTTTTCGTACTTCACTTTCGGGATTTCTGTTCCCATAATGCTTCGCGTCTGGATGCGGATAGAATCCTCAATCGGAACTGTATAGGCAAGTTCTTCTACTGTACTGATCCCGTGCTCGATATTCGCCCTCTGAAGGCACTGATAGGCATAGGTGAAGGTTTTATCGATTTCTTCCTGAATATCCTTTGCTTCGTCGATTAAGCCCATCAGCTCGCGGATCAGAATGTTCCGCTTCTTGTCCATCAGCTCATATCCCTGTCTGGCAAGTGTCAGTGAATTTTTCGCAAGTATCAGATTTCCCTTGGTGGGAAATGAACGTGGATCCATAGACTTCCCTCCTTAGCCTTTGTAGTATACGTCAAGAATCTTGGTATCGACACGGTCAAGTTCTTCTTTTGGAAGGATTCTAAGCAGTTCCCAGCCAAGATCCAGGGTTTCCTCGATGGTACGGTTTTCATTCGGTCCCTGGCCGATATAACGCTCCTCGAATGCCTTTCCGAATTCCAGGTATTTTTTGTCAATCGGAGAAAGCTCGTCTTCTCCGATAACGGAAGCAAGATTCCGAGCCTCTCCTACTTTAGCATATGCAGAGAAAAGCTGGTTTGCCAGGTCCTGGTGGTCTTCCCGGGTATATCCTTTTCCGATACCGTCTTTCATCAGACGGGACAGGGACGGAAGAACGCTGATCGGCGGGTAGATTGCCTGTCCGTGAAGATTCCGGTCAAGTACGATCTGTCCTTCGGTGATATAACCGGTCAGGTCAGGGATCGGGTGGGTAATGTCATCATTTGGCATGGTCAGGATCGGGAGCTGTGTGACAGAACCATTTACTCCTTCTACGATTCCTGCACGTTCATATAAGGTGGCAAGTTCACTGTACAGATATCCCGGATATCCTTTACGGCTTGGGATTTCTCCTTTGGAAGAAGAAACCTCACGCATGGCTTCGGCAAAGGAAGTCATATCGGTAAGAATGACCAGAATGTGCATATTTTTTTCAAATGCAAGGTATTCAGCGGCGGTCAGCGCAACCTTCGGGGTGATCAGACGCTCGACGACAGGATCGTTGGCAAGGTTCAGGAACATTGCCACATGGTTTGCAACACCGCTCTCCTCAAAGGTTCTGCGGAAGAAATCAGCTACGTCATGCTTGACACCCATTGCGGCGAATACGATGGCGAAATCCTCATTCGTGCTGCCGCCAAGAGAAGCCTGCTTTACGATCTGTGCGGCAAGCTGGTCGTGCGGAAGACCGTTTCCGGAAAAGATCGGCAGCTTCTGTCCACGGATCAGTGTGGTCAGTCCGTCAATCGCAGAAATTCCGGTGCGGATATAGTTACGAGGGTATTCACGTCTGACCGGATTTAACGGAAGTCCGTTGACATCGCGCACCTCTTCAACCGTGATCGGTCCAAGGTCGTCGATCGGTTCGCCGATTCCGTTAAAGGTTCTTCCAAGCATTTCTTCGGACAGACCGATTTCCATCGGATGTCCGGTAAGTCTGGTGTGGGTATTGTTAAGAGACATATTTTCCGTGCCTTCAAATACCTGGATGATTGCTTTGTCCTTGTAGACCTCCACAATACGTCCCATTTTGTGTTCTTTGCCGTTTACGACAAAATCTACGATTTCATCATAAAAAGCATCCTGAACGCCTTCCAGCGCGATCAGAGGGCCGTTAATGCTGCTGAGGCCTAAATATTCAATTGCCATTTTATTTTCCCTCCTTACGCGTTCTTTTCCATGATGCGGTCATGGAAAGCATCAATATCTGCCAGATACTGGTCAAGAAGCTGAAGATTGTCATTTGGAACATCGTATTTGATCGCAATGACACGTTCAAAAATATTTTCCTCCTTGAGGACAGACATTGGCATATTCATGGCTACCAGTTCGCGGCAGCGTTTGTATAAATATAAAATGATTTCCATCATTTTGTACTGCTTCTGCAGAGAGACACAGGTATCATCCTTGTGGAATGCATTCTGCTGCAAAAATCCGAGACGGATGACTCTTGCAATTTCCAGAACCAGTTTCTGATCGTCCGGAAGTACATCACTTCCGATCAGCTTTACGATTTCCATCAGGCTGCTCTCCTGGTTCAGAAGTGCCATGATGCGGTTGCGGTAGTCAACGAATTTGGGTGATACATTGTCGTGGTACCAGGCGGCGAGATCGGTCAGATACTCGCTGTAGCTGGTCAGCCAGTGGATCGCCGGAAAATGTCTTGCGTAGGCAAGGCTCTTGTCCAGGCCCCAGAAGCAGCGGACGAAACGTTTGGTGTTCTGTGTGACCGGCTCGGAGAAATCGCCTCCCTGAGGCGATACGGCGCCGATAATGGTCACGGATCCGTCACTGCCATTTAAGTTATGCATCATGCCTGCGCGCTCGTAGAAAGCAGACAGACGGCTGGCAAGGTAAGCCGGGAAACCTTCTTCTGCCGGCATCTCTTCCAGACGGCCGGAAAGCTCACGTAAGGCTTCCGCCCAGCGGGAAGTAGAGTCTGCCATGATCGCTACGTCATAACCCATGTCACGGTAATATTCAGCCAGGGTAAGTCCGGTATAAATACTTGCTTCACGGGCAGCTACCGGCATGTTGGAGGTATTGGCGATCAGAGTGGTTCTGTCCATCAGCGGATTGCCGCTCTTTGGGTCCACAAGCTCTGAAAACTCTTCCAGCACCTGTGTCATTTCATTTCCACGCTCGCCGCAGCCAATATAGATGATAATATCGGCATCAGACCATTTGGCGATCTGGTGCTGGGTCATGGTTTTTCCGGTACCGAATCCGCCTGGGATTGCTGCAGTTCCACCCTTTGCGATCGGGAACATGGTATCCAGGATACGCTGTCCGGTGATCAGAGGGACACTTGCCGGGAAACGGTAGCTTGTCGGGCGCGCCTTGCGGATCGGCCAGTGCTGTATCATGTTGAGCTGTTTTTCTGTTCCGTCGGAAAGCCGCAGAGTGACAAGTGTATCTTCAATCCGGTATTCTCCGTCCGACGCGCAGCAGATTACTTCACCTTCCACATCCGGCGGAACCATACATTTGTGTACGATCGCACTGGTCTCCGGAACCTCCGCTATAATATCTCCGCCATGAAGGTAATCTCCTTTGGCCACGGTGATGTGGGTATCCCATAATTTGTCGCGGTCAAGCGAATCAACGCTGACGCCGCGGGTGATAAATGCACCGCCGCCTACATTTGCGATCTGCTCAAGCGGGCGTTCGATTCCGTCAAAAATATTGTTCAGGATTCCAGGTGCCAGAGTTACAGATACCGGACTTCCGGAAGCCTCTACGATTTCTCCCGGTTTCAGCCCGGAAGTCTCTTCATAGACCTGAACAGTCGTGATGTCTTTGTCCAGGGAAATAACTTCGCCAACCAGCTTTTCCTTTCCCACATAGACCATTTCCGACATCATGAATCCGGTGTCACCCTTCAGATAGATGACCGGACCGTTTATTCCATAAATAGTTGCTGTCTTATTCAATTCCTGCACCTCCTGCTGCAAAACTGAACTGATGATATTCATAATCGACTGCAGCCTGGAAGCTGTGATCGATCAGAATATTACGGCCTCGGATTACAGCACGCATACCGCCCATAAAATCATATTCACTGATGGTGATCGTCATGCCGGTACGTTTTTCCAGTTCTGTCTGTTTCTCCTTATCAGAAGGAGAAATATAAATGGTCATCTCCTCGCCATCTGCAAAGCGTGCGGCTTCGCGGATTTTGCTGCAGAGATAGTCCAGATATTCGTCTGTTTTTGTAAAGTCAGAAAGAAGTTCCTTTACTTCATCAAACAGCCTGACTTTTAATTCATTTTGTGTTTTGCCAAGAGCACGTTTCAGTTCGGTTTCGGCTTTTGCCGCAGCTTGATTTACCTGTCTTCTGGCTCTTAAGGTTTCGGATTTGATACGGACCTCAGACTGTGCGGTCGCTTCTTTTTTATGCTTTTCAAATAAAGATTCAAGCGCTTTTTTGTGATTGTCAATGATCGCATTTCCTTCAGAACGGGCTTCAGTCATGACCGTTTCCTGTAAATGCGCTATTTTCTCTTCAAGCGTCATTGTCTCACCTTCTATGCCTTTCTAGTTAAAGTTTCAGTCCAATCGCTTCATTGACGTATGAGGTAATGAAATCCTTTTTACGTCCTGTTCCGTGTCTGTCCGGAATTTCGATCAGAAGAGGCATCTTTCTTTTTAACTTGATCTCATCGATGAGATCCGGAAATTCTCTTCCAAAGCGTTCCGTCAGAAGAATGATACCGATCGACTTGTCGTTCATGGCAGTTTCCAGCGCATCACGCAGCTCCTGCTTTTCATGAACTACGACACCGTCCACGCCGGCAAGCCGCATTCCGGTATAAGTATCCACGTTGTCACTGATCAGATACATTTTCATGATTACAGTCTGCTGATGATCATGAAGGAGATGATAAGACCGTACAGGCATACACCTTCTGCAAGACCTACGAAGATAAGGGATTTACCAAGGACGCTGGAATCCTCGCTGATAGCTCCAAGAGCTGCGCTTGCTGCACTTGCTACGGCAATACCGCCACCGATGCAGGAAAGACCGGTAACAAGAGCTGCTGCAATGTAACCAAGACCGGTTGCAAGACCTGCGCCTGAGGCAGCGGCGTCTGCCGCATGTACCGGTACACTTCCAAAGAGCATGATCCCTGCTACAAGGAAGGTTCCAAAGTAAGAAAGAACATTGAAGGCAAGTGCACATTTATAACGTCCTTTATTTTTTTCTCCGAGCAGGTAATATCCGAATGGAATGAAAATGCTTAAAACCAGTGCGCAATGAGAATAAGTTTAGTTGTTAAAGTCATGATAATTTCCTCCTAAAATGAAAAACTAATTTTTTGCAGTACCTGTATAAGGTTTAAATTCGCGGCCGCTGCCTTTGTAGAAACGGCTGAACATCTCGTAATAGACAAGTCTCAGGACCTGGATTCCAACGATCAGTCCTTCGAATCCACATACAAACAGGTTGCCGAGTACGATCACTACCCAGTTAATATGTCCGCTTTCGGCACCGGCAAGCATCAGTACAACCTCCATGATGGAAGCGTGGCTGACTGCGAATGCACCGATACGGATAAAGGAAAGCGTATTTGAAAAATAGCTGAGCAGGGTTTCAAATAATTCAAAGAATGCCTGGGTGACAAACATTGCTTTGCTTTGTTCCATTTTTTCGGTTTTCTTTTTGATCTTGTTCGTCAGCGGCTCTTTCAGTGCGATCAGAAGAAGCGGTACTCCGAACATCACTGCAAGAACGATTCCACCCGGCAGAGAGTGACCTGTCATGAAAAGAACGATGCAGGTAACTGCTGCCCCGTAGAATATCAGCCCTGCCACGCCGTTTGCATCAAACCAGGTTGTTTCGGTATCTTTGGCACGGATGCCGTTGATAATATGGAAAATCATAGAAATCAGGATGATTCCCATACCAAAAGCAATCGATACGATAAATACAGTATTCAGCTTTCCGATAAACGGTAAGGTGGTCATATGATTGATCGGTCGGATCCATTTGGCTTCTATAATGTCTTCAAATCCAAACACACTTCCAAACATAAATCCAAAGAAGGTGGAGAAGATTCCGGCAAGTGATACGATTCCGGCAAGGTTCATTTTCTTTGTGAAATACAGGATCGCACCGCCGATAAAGAGCAGCAGCCCCTGACCGATATCCCCGAACATGGCGCCGAAGATAAAGCTGTACATGATACCTACAAAAATGGTCGGATCCATCTCACCGCTCTTGGGAAGTCCGTACATCTTGATGAACATTTCAAATGGTTTGAAAAGCTTTGGATTCTCAAGCTTGGTAGGAGGTTCTCCAAAATACTGTTCCCGGTCCTCTTCTACTACGATATAAACCTTGTCATCTCCCTGTGCCTCTTTGATAAATGCATTTGCATCTTCTTCGGACATCCAGCCGCAGAGGATGTAGTATTCTTCCTGCTCGTCTGTCTCGGTTCGTGCCGCAAATTTCCGAATATCAAAGTTATCGGAAAAACGTTCCAGCTGAATTCTTGCACCGAGTAGTCTGGAAGCGTTCTTGCGGAACATCTCCTGACGTTTATCCTTCACTGCCTGGATTTCATCGGTCAGATTCTGGACTTCTTTATCCAGGCTCCGGTAAGCTTCCAGCGGGGTTCCGCCAAAGTCTTCCAGCAGATCGACTTTTTCAAAGTGGAGAGACCGCATGATCGAATCGACCTTTCCTGCATCAGCATCCGATACAAAATAAACGCCATAGACATAAGAGGCATCTCTGGAGCCTTCCAGAAATAATGCATCAATGTCTTCAAGAAGCGCTTTTTCCAGCCGGTGATAATAATCCACATTGATTTTTCCAAATCTTGTGCGGATGTATTTGTACTGCATGATCTCATGCAGGTCAAAATCCAGAGAAGTAAAAGGTTCCAGGACTTTCATACGTGCCTGGATATTCTCTCTCTTTTTTTTCAGTTTTTCTTTTTGCTGCTGCAGATCCATGTAGTCATGATTGATAGAACGAATCATCTCAAGGATCTCGTCTTCGCTCTGATCAAAGGATGGCTCTGCTGGCATGTCTTTCATATATCCCAGAAACTGTGTCACTTTTGCGAGTGGATCACGGTAAGGGTTCATTTCCAGAAATGGCATCAGATTATCTACTGTCTTGAGCTCCGTGAGTGCATTTTCAAGCTGCATCTCATATTTGGAAAGATACCGGTTTGTCATGCGGTCGATGTCGGCGCGTGGTCCGGTAATGCTCAGGAACTTCATCTTAACAATCATTTCGCTGTTCCTCCTATATAAGTTAATGTCTCACGTGCAGGAAGTCCGTAGCGAACACATTCGAGCACAGTTGTAAGCTTATCAAGCTCCTCCTCTTTCAGAAAAAGATAGGTATTCACGGTTGCGATGGAATAAGGGTTACTTCTTCTGTCTGCCAGGTAGAGACGGTACAGGCAGTCTTTGTAAATCGTTTCGATGGACGCTGGTGTCTGAGTATCGGTGTGACGCAGATAAGGCGTTCTGGTAACCAGCTTTAAAAATTCATCGACAGACGGTGCTTCTACAAGATCCTTCAGCTGATCTACATGAATCCGGTAGTGTACCGGGATCAGCAGTGTGGAAATATCCGGCGGAAGCATGTTGTAATATTTTTTTGCACGGTAGATCCACTGCAGGTTCAGCAGGTCGATCTTTGCTCCGGCATCTCTGGTGAAAATTTCCAGTTCCTTATGCTTCAGAATCTTTTTGCGTTTCTTCCACATGGTTGTAAAATAGTACAGATTCAGTGCCAGATCGTAATCAAAAAGGGTAGGGTTCTCCGCATTTTCCAGACGTTTTAACGGTGCATAGTATTCTGTGCCCTTTAAATTTTCCACCAGCTCACCGATATTCCCCGAAGTGATCAGTTTATCGATGGAGAGATCCGAATATTTGTCGAAGAATATTTTCTTATGATCCAGATCAAAAGGCTTCTGATAGTGGTTGAATACAATACGCAGACAATAGTTGATCAGATTCATCTCGTAGCGCTTCAGATAAAGCTCCAGGAATTTTTTCTGATCCATTCCGGAAAAACGGTACAGGCGTGTATAATCACTGTAAAGTGACTGCACAAGAAGCTTCTCAATCTCACCGCGGTGAAGACGGTTTTCGTCCATATCTGCAAGGACATTCCGATATCCGGGATGTTCCTTGAGATAAGCAGCAACTTCGGTTACTGTATGAAATGCGGCGATGTTCTGGAAATCTTCATCAGTGAGCAGTTTCGCCTGCATGGCGCGTACTTTTGTTACGATGCCACTGTATGCAAGTAAATTTCCCATATGCTATCCCTCTATGATACGTCTGACAATTTTCTCGGCATATGCCGTATGCTTCTCTTCAAAATCTTTTTTAAGTTCTTCGATCGCTGTCTGGTTCTTACGGTTCTGCCTTGCAAGAATCTCATCCATCTGACGGTTTAATCCTTTGTGGATATCGTTCAGCTCCTTTTGGGTGTGATCTTCAAGTTGTTTGTCGAATTGATTGCGTTCATTTTGAATGCGTTCTTCCAGTTCTGATTTCTCCAGTTCCGCGTGTTCCACAACAGCTTCGGCTGCGTGTTCGATTTCGGAGAGCTTTTTAACAATATGATCCATTGTCCGACTCCTTTCTTAAAAATTATTTATACATTTTTAATAATGCATACATATTCTACTACTTTAAATTAGAAAAATCTACTAAATAATAAGAGAATATCATAAGAATATTCTGTACAAAACTTATAAAATGTATTTTTGGGTTTTCAAATATTTCAGAATAGTATAAAATAAATAAGGTTATACATATTTTCACTAAAGGAAGAGAAAGATATATGAGGTTAAGAAATGTACCAGGAGCAGATGCTTATCTGACAGCTCATCCCCTTGTAATTAAAAATGAGACCAGATATCGCGGCACCTGGAAAGAGACTTTTCAGAATCCGGAGAATCCGATCCATATTGAGATCGGGATGGGAAAAGGACAGTTTCTTCTGACACTTGCAAAGGAGAATCCATCCATCAACTATATCGGTATCGAACGTTATTCAAGCGTACTGCTTCGGGCGCTGGAACGCTTTGACAATGACGAGGAATACAAGGATGTCAACAATATTCGTTTTATCTGTATGGATGCGACAAATCTGCCGGAGGTTTTTGCTGTCGGAGAAATTGACAAGATTTATCTGAATTTTTCAGATCCGTGGCCGAAAGCACGTCATGCAAAGCGCAGACTTACTTCCAAGCAGTTTTTTGAGCGGTATGACAAGATCCTTGCCTTTGACGGAGTCGTTGAATTTAAGACAGACAACAGAGAGCTGTTTGACTTTTCACTGGAGCAGGTGGAGTTGGCAGGCTGGGTACTTCTGGCGAAGACCTATGATCTTCACAATGATCCGACACTCAGCAGAGGGAATGTTATGACTGAGTACGAGGAGAAATTTTCCGGGCAGGGACATCCGATCCATAAACTGATCGCAATGCGCCAGTAAGACAATTGAATAAAATGCAACAGGCAGATCATAAAGGCGCTGAGTGCGTAAGATGATTCCTGGCAATATAAGAGACAGCAGATACGGAGCAATCCGCACATCGGCTGTCTTTTTGCATATATTGTAGAAAGAGGAAGTCAGGAAGGAACAGATATGCGGAAAAAGCATCATTTTCAGAATTGTATGCGGGGGTTTTGCTATAAGAATCCAAGATTTAATAAAAAGCTGATCTGTTTCAGAAATTCTTTTCAGGAAGTCTATAAAATCTTAAACCCGAAATGTGGATGCCACTAATCCAGTCCTTTTTACATAGCCTGAGATGGCAGAAATGAGGAAAGTGTATGGGTATCGCATTGATCACGAAGGATTATGAAAATACAGTCGGAAAGCAGAGGATGCCGGTAATTGTGGAGTTTTACGCATCATGGTGTCCAAAGTGCGGAATGATGTATCCTGTTGTGGAAAGGATTGCCAGCCGGTATCAGGGAAAATGGATTTTTTATAAGATTGATATTGATATATCGAAAGAGATTGCAGAGTATATAGGCATTGAGATCGTACCGACGTTTGTGGTGTACAGAGATGGAAAAATCTGTGGATATACAACCGGAGTTCTTCCAGAAGAAACTCTGGAAGAACGAATCCGGGAAATGTTAAGAAAATAATTGGTGGAATCAATTATTCGTATGATGAATATTTTGCGCAGATTGCATTGACTTGCTATGTTAAAATTCGAATACAGCAACACCGTATGGCGGAAGATCGTAACCAAATGAATATGGTCTTCCATCACATTCCTGTTTCTTTGCTTTATATACTGCCGGGCGGGCTTTTCCGCTTCCGCCATACTGCAATTCATCACTGTTCAGTACCAGGCGGTACTGTTTGCCGCGCGGTACACCGACACGGTACTCCGGTCGTTCGATCGGTGTGAAATTACATACGAATAAAAGGTTCTTTTTTGCGCCCTTTGAATGACGGATGAAGCTGTAAATACTTCGTGAGCTGTCATCTGCATTGACCCATTCAAAGCCTTCCATGTAGGTATCCTGTTCATACATGGCTTTGTTGTGTGTGTAAAGATGCAGCAGGTCACGGTAGAAATTCTGGAGTGCCTGATGCTCCGGCTCTGCAAGGAGATACCAGTCAAGCTCGCGCGCCTCGCTCCACTCGCGGAGCTGTCCGAAATCCTGTCCCATGAAGAGAAGTTTCTTTCCAGGATGTCCCATCATGAAAGCATAACCGACCTTCAGGTTGGCGAATTTCTCAAATCCAAGACCAGGCATCTTATTGAGCATAGAGCATTTTAGATGTACCACTTCATCATGTGATAATACAAGAATATAATTCTCGCTGTATGCATAGGTTAAGGCAAATGTCATACCGTAGTGGTCGCCTTTGCGGAAATATGGATCCAGCTTCATGTATTCGGTAAAGTCATGCATCCATCCCATGTTCCACTTCAGGCTGAATCCAAGACCATCATCTTCCGGTTTGCCTGTTACTTTTGGCCATGCGGTGGATTCTTCTGCGATCATCAGTGCGCCAGGGTTACGTCCGGTAGTAACGGAATTCAGATGCTTGAAAAATTCGATTGCTTCCAGATTCTCATTGCTGCCGTATTTGTTGGCGATCCACTGACCGTCTTCTTTACCGTAATCAAGATACAGCATGGAAGCAACAGCATCTACGCGGAGACCATCGATGTGATAATGTTCGATCCAGAACAGTGCGTTGGCGATCAGGAAGTTCTTAACTTCTGCTTTACCATAATCGAAGATCTTGGTTCCCCAGTCCGGATGTTCCCCTTTCTTAGGATCTGCATATTCAAAGGTAGCTGTGCCGTCAAAGTCAGCGAGTCCGTGTGCATCGCGTGGAAAATGTGCCGGTACCCAGTCAAGGATTACGCCAATCTTATTCTTATGGAAATAATTGATCATATATGCGAAATCTTCCGGCGTACCATAACGGGAGGTCGGAGCATAATATCCGGTCACCTGATATCCCCAGGAGCCGTCAAATGGGTATTCTGAAATTCCCATCAGTTCGATATGAGTATACCCCATCTTTTTTATGTAGTCTGTAGCTGCATGCGCAAATTCACGGTAGCTGTAGAACCCATCATCTTCACGTCCCGGATGGCGCATCCAGGAACCGATATGTGCTTCATAAATGGAAATCGGTGAGGAATGGAAATCCCATTCTGCCCGGTGCTTCATCCAGACACTGTCACTCCATTTTAAATGGGAGATATCAGCAATCCTTGAGGCAGTTCCCGGTCTCAACTCTGCACTGTTCGCAAATGGATCAGCTTTGTAAAGCTTATCTCCGGTCTGTGTCTCGATACAGTACTTGTAAAGCTGTCCGAGCTGTGCTTCCGGAACAAATGCGGTATAGATTCCAAGTGGTTCCTGACGCTTCATAACGTTTGCATCTTCACTCCAGCCGTTGAATTCACCGACTACGGCAACTGATCTGGCGTGTGGAGCCCATACTGCGAAATATACGCCGGTTTTTTTTCCATCTTTTACAAAATGTGCACCCATTTTTTTATAGATTTCATAATGGGTTCCCTGTCCGAATAAATATTGATCTAATTCGCCGATTCTATAATCAGCGGGTTTATCTGTTGTTACAGTTTTTACAGACTTTTTAGCTGTAGACTTTTTAGCAGCAGTTTTAGCAGCTGCCGGTTTTTTTACAGTAGATTTTTTTACGGCCGTCTTGCGGGTCGTGTTGGTCTGTTGTGCTGTTGTTTTTTTTACTGCCATCCCATTCACCTTCTATCAAAGATATTTAGGAATATTATACTAGAAATAGCGATAAAAAGAAAGAGTTTTGGACAACTTATACATTTCTTATGTAAGATGTCTAAAACTCTTTCTTTATAGTTATCGGTTTTGTCTGCATATATAAAAGAACGCGCCGGAAGCGCGTTCTTTGTAGAAATCTTATGCTTTAAAATCTTCTTCTTTCAGGATGATGTGGTCTGAATTATCAGTGCTTCTTCCAAATACCCGTTTCACAAGATGTTTTACATTTGCTTTCTGGGAATGTGAAATTGCTTCATCCATGATCTCTTTTACTTCTGCAACAGTAACCGCATGATCTTCTCTCTGCATCATATCAATCCGGCTGTATAATGCAAGGATTCCCATTTCATCGATACGGTATCCGTTTTCCTTAGCATAGGTCTGACCGAATGTAACCAGTTCATCATTGATGAATACCGGAAGCTCCAGTCTGGAAGTAAATTTACGTTTGAATTCGCGATGGGATGCAAACATTCTTTCCAGCGGTTTCTTCTGGTCTTCCAGAAGGAAGAGAAGTTCGCCGGTCTGTTCATCCATCATGTCATTCAGTTCACGGATGGTTCTGTCATTCATCTTGGAAGCTTTTTCGATGATCAGTGCGCCACCGTTCAGCTTATCGATGATACTTCCGATGTCCTTTTTGTTCAGAGAATCACCGGTTACGATTGCAACTTTACCCTGTTTGAGTCTGCGCTGTTTCTGGATTGCTTTTACAATATCAACTGCGAGGACTGTTTTTCCGCTTCCCTTGCGGCCAAGGATCAGGATGTTGCCTGTGCGGGAAGTTCCATAACGGTTACGGCAACGTTTGTCGTTATCAAGGATTTCAACAAGCTGTTCACTGACACCACGGATCGGTACAAAGTAAGAGAACAGCTGCTTCTGCTCTTCAGTAAGTCCAAGCTTCAGTCCGATCTCACTTGTTGCACTCAGATCGTAACGACCCTGTACAACGAATCCGGTATCGAATTTACCCATGCGTTCGGTGATTTCATCTTCTGACGGTTCTTCGATTTCAAGAACTTCGTCAATATCAGGAGTTTGCGCTGATTTTGAGGTTTCTTTCTCTGGCTCAGGAGCCGGTTTCTCGTCAAATTCAAGATCAAGATAATCATCACTGCTATCTAATTCTTCTTCATCTTCAAAGGAATCAAGGTCTGCAAAATCACCATCATCTTCGTCAGAATCATGATCATCGATATCGAGAGCAGATTCTTTTTCAAAATCAAAATCCTCTTTATGATCTTCATCTAATTCATCATCGATCTGGTAGTCATCTTCGTCTTCATCCTCGTATTCTTCGTCATCGTCATACTCGGAATCATCTTCATCCTCGTATTCCTCGTCGTCGTCATACTCGGAATCATCTTCATCTTCGTATTCCTCGTCATCGTCATACTCGGAATCATCCTCATCCTCGTATTCAGCTTCTTCATCGTAAACCGCATCCGATTCATCATCTTCTTCGGAGTCAACGATTTCTTCAAAATCATTTTCTTCCGGATCTTCCTCGTCAGTGTCTGAAGCTTCTTTGGATGAATCTTCCGGGCTTTCAGTCGCTTCATCCTCTTCATCATCAACGAAATCTTCAGCATCTTCATCGGTGATTTCAGGCTCTTCACCATTTTCAAGCTGTTCCATCAGTTTGCGGATATCATCAGAAAGGATTGGTTTTGTAGCTCCAAGAACTTCCTCTTCTTCTTCTTTCTTCTTCTCGCGCAGGGCTTTTTCTTTCTCAGCTTCCTCCTGGCTCTTTTCAAGAATCTTTGCATTTTCACGCTGAGTTGCTTCCCAGTTGGCAAGAATTTCTTCAATCTTCATCTTACCGGTCATCTGTGAATCGTCTGAAGCAGATTCAGGAGCAACTGCACCACTTGCAACGGCAACACCGGCTTTCAGGGCATCTGAAAGGGAAGCACCGGAAATGGTTGTGGAAATATCGGAAGTGCTTCGAATCCGGGTTTTTGGCTGTGACTCAGCTTCTGGTTCGGAAGCATGTGTCCGGGCCATTGGCTCTGGAAGATCCGGAAGATCAATACTGTCTGTGACATGTACATCTTTGCGGACCTTGTCTGCAATTCGTGGATTCGGTGCCGGACGTTCTTTGGATTTTCGGAAGGAAGGTTTTCTCTTGGAAGAATCCTTACGGCCGATACCATCATTTCGATGATCGTATTTTTCCTGCTGAAGTGGAGTCAGCGGTTTGTATTTCATTTTAAGTTCCATTGCCTGGTATACATAAGTACCTTCGCTGAACCAGAGAATCAGATCATCACATTCATCAAGACATTCGGAAGTCATACCAGCTTCAGCGTATAATCTGGCAAGTTCATATGCCCATTTTTCAACGTATTCAGAATGCTTGAAATCTTCAAGAGCTTCAATCTGTTCTTTGACTGGCGCTTTCTGTGCTTTTAAGATCTTATACCGGAGAATGTACTGGTTTGGATCTTTCGGAGCAAGCTTGACAAATTCTTCGTAGCAATCAGCTGCTTCATCGAAATGTCCCAGCTTCAGAGAAATAATTCCCAGGCGGTATACAACCTTTCTGCTGGAAGGTGCTTTATCATACGCAATAAATAAGGTATCACGTGCTTTACCAAGTTCCCCCGCATTTTCATAGATTTCGCTTACGGTAGAGAGCATGGCGGTATTTTTTACTTTACGCCAGTCGATCGTATCTGCAATCGACATCGCTTTCTGGTAAGACTTCTGTTCGGCATACGCAAGCATCTGCTCTGTCTTTGCGCGATATTCATATTTATCCAACGTTTCTCACCTCATATGATTATTATTAATTATTTTACTTTTCCTCAGTAAGTCTGACTTTTGTACCAGAAACGGAAAACAAAAGTCTTATAATTTTACTTACTAAGTGTATCATAGAGCGTTGTCAATGTCAAAAATTACGGCTGATATTTTTCAGAAATGTTAAAAAAATATTACAAAAAATTCACAAATTGGGAGCTGGTAACAGAAAAAAAGGAGACAGCCATCTTTTGAATGGCTGTCTCGGAATATTCAATTGTAATTTTTATTTTATAATTTTTATTTTTATATCGGAGGAATTAAGTAATTCTTATTCCTGTAAGTTCTTTGAGCATTTCATATGATATTCAGATTTTATAAAATTTATAAAAATGAAATCATATGAATCGATTTTGATCAATTCTGATCGTTCGTTATTTTATATAATCAGGTAATCCAATTTTGGTATTTATCAGCTTTCTCGTCACTGTTAAATTTACTTATCAATGAATGTTTCTTTACACATTTTCTGATCTTGAATTACTGTGGTATTTACTTCAATATGTCAACAAATGCTGAATCTTTTTATATCTTATAATCGCTTCCGGTTTATCTACTACTCCGACCTTTTTTATCATTAACTTTTCTCTTACCGGATTATAATCTATGGTTAAGGCTCATCTCACAGGAATTTACATTTGCCATACCATTAACATATTGAGTTTTAGATGATGAAATATCCAACGGTCAAAGCCTCCTTCCTTTCGTTCTCGTTCCAAAATTTTATCCGGATATTTTTTTTCTCTTATACTTTTTTCTGTTCAGAAGTCAGATATCAATTTTCTTTTATTATTATAAATTATCAATTTTAAAAATTGTTCTCTACACACTCCGCTTACAAAACGCTCATAACCAAAATGTATAGTTGCTTTTTTAAAACTTTCTAACCTTCAAATAACAATTATTCTTGTTACCCTTTTCTGATCTGGTTCTTCATCTTATACTCTTGGCGAGTATATATGAAACTATGTAACAGATTAAAAAAATATCTTTTTGAAATTCCCTTTCTCGTCAGGAACTTCTTTTCTTTTGGATTGACTTAATAATAACACCCAAATACTTATTTGTCAATATAATTTTGAAATAATTTTGGTAAAATTAGAAAGAATTGAAATTGTAATATATATATCAGAAAATTCAAACAATTATAAATACGATTAGAAATAGTTATAGCCATTTGCAATATATTCGGGGTTTTGCTATTGTTTCCGTCCATAAATGCATGATACACTAAAAAATAGATGAAAAATACAGGCTATGGCATTGGGATAAAGAAAGGAGACCTACAGATATGGGAGGATTTTTTGGCGTTGCATCAAAAGAAGCATGTAATCTGGATCTTTTTTATGGAACAGATTATCATTCGCATCTTGGAACCCGCCGCGGAGGTATGGCTACTTACGGAAGTGATGGCTGGAAGAGAGCGATTCATAATATTGAAAATTCGCCGTTCCGTACAAAATTTGAGAAAGATGTTGATACAATGAAGGGAAATATTGGAATTGGATGTATTTCAGATTATGATCCACAGCCAATTCTGATCCAGTCGCATCTGGGGTGCTTTGGAATTACGACAGTAGGTAAGATCAATAATGCGGATCAGCTAATCCGGAATCTTTATGAAAATGGACATACACATTTTCAGTCTATGACCAATGGACAGATCAATTCTACAGAGCTGGTTGCGGCATTGATCTGTAAAAAGGATTCGTTTGTTGAGGGAATCCGTTATGTGCAGTCAGTAGTTGAAGGCTCGATGACGCTTCTGCTTCTGACAGAGAATGGAATTTATGCAGCCAGAGACCTTCTCGGACGTACACCGGTTGTGATCGGAAAGAAAGAAAATGCATACTGCGTTTCCTTTGAAAGCTTTGCATATATCAACCTTGGATACACAGATTACAAAGAGCTGGGACCTGGGGAAATCGTCTACGTGACACCGGAATCTGTGGAGACTGTAAGTCCTGCATGTGAAAAGATGAGAATCTGTTCGTTCCTGTGGGTATACTATGGATATCCTACTTCTTCTTATGAAGGGGTTGGTGTAGAAGAAATGCGTTACAACTGTGGAAAGCTTTTAGCACAGAGAGATGACCATTCGATCGACGTGGATATTGTTGCAGGAGTTCCGGATTCGGGTATCGCTCATGCGATAGGCTATGCAAATGAATCAGGTATTCCGTATGCAAGACCATTTATCAAATATACTCCGACCTGGCCAAGATCCTTCATGCCGACAACACAGAGTCAGCGTAATCTGATCGCCAGAATGAAACTGATCCCGGTACATAGTCTGATCGAAGACAGGAGCCTGCTGCTGATCGATGATTCTATCGTGCGTGGCACACAGCTCCGTGAGACGACAGAGTTCCTGTATCAGAGTGGCGCAAAAGAAGTGCATGTCCGCCCGGCATGTCCACCGCTTCTGTACGGTTGCAAATATCTGAACTTCTCGCGTTCCAAATCAGACCTGGATCTGATCACAAGAAGGATCATCCGTGAGTGGGAAGGCGACAATGATGTCAATGTACTGGGTGAATATGCGGATCCGAACAGTGACCGGTATGCAGCAATGCTGGAGGAAATCCGCAAGAGACAGAATTTCACTTCACTTCGTTATCACAGACTGGATGATCTGATCAAATCAATCGGGATTGATGCATGCCAGGTATGTACCTATTGCTTTAACGGTGTGGAATAACAGGTAAATGAAAATAGAAAACAGGTGTCCACGTAAGTATATCTTAGTGATATATCCCAGTGGGCACCTGTTTTTGTGTATACGATGAGCCAAGTGCAGATTTGTGCTTGCACAAGGATCTGCATTTGGCGAATGTACATCATCGAGCTGTTAAGCGAGATGATGTACAAAGTATAAGAATCGAGTAGGAGTCAGCCTACTCGATTATATACGATTTTGGTGTATACAATGAGGTGGGATGGTGTACAAAGTATGCGGAGCGGCAGCTCCTTCTGCAAAGCTGCACTATAGCAGCAGATCATCTATCTTCACATAGTCTCCCATCCGGTATGCTTCAATTGCATTTCCATTGATCACATAGAACTTTTCGTTTGCATACACACCGCGGGTTCCAAGATAAGAATTACCGTTGACTTCCTCCTGCATCTGTACCTGGAAGCCCTGATCTTTATCGTAAGAAAGGATCACATACTGGTTGGCAGATCCGGAAAGCGGAAAGCCGATCAGATTCTTTTCCGGATCAACCAGTGCTGCACGGTAGTCAGAAAAAACATCCGAGTAATAGTACTGATCCAGTGTGTACTTGCTGACTTCCTTCACATCCGAAGGATCACTGATATCAAACATGGAGATCTTTACCCCGTTTGTAATGCCATTTTCATCGGTATCCATACCGATGCCAAGAAGCAGGTTATCACTGTAAAAATGCAGGTATTCCGAAAAGCCGGGAATTTTCAGCTTGCCAAGGATCTTCGGATTCTCCGGATCGGAAAAGTCTACGGAGAATAAAGGATCTGTCTGTTCATAAGTTACAAAGTAACCGGTATTGCCCAAAAATCTTGCGGAATAGACCTGTTCATTTTTGGCAAGATCCTCGATCTTACCGATTGTTTTCAAATCTGCATCCAGCACATAGACTGCATTGGACTGTGAAGAGCTTCCGGCATTGTGCGTAACCGTTGTCACCAGCCGCAACGTATTGTCATACTCATCAATGCTGAAGGAATCGTTCAGATATCCTTTTACTTTGCCCTGTGCAGAGCCGGAAAGTTTTCCTTTATTGTAAGACAGCTTGCGGAGGATCGTCTGATTCTTTGCCGCAAGATTATCTGCGAGGATACTGCTGTTCGCATACTCATAAATATAAATGTTGTTCTCACTCACATAGACTTCGCCATTCTCAGACATGACTGCTTTCTGGTCTGCTGCCTTATCCGGACTGGAAGCGGAAACGGAGCTGACAACAAGGTACTGGTCTGCTGCATGGTTCGTTGGGAGATAGATATCCGACTGCTTCAGAAGATTGTCACCAACAAGCGGAACATAGGAAGGATAATCTTTTTTGGTGATCGTATCGTAAATATAATAGTCACTGAATACATACAGGTATCCGTCTTTAAAACGTGAAGTGCGGTAGTAACCACTCTGATCCACGGTTCCGATGGATTTCGGATTGTTGATATCTGTCAGATCGTAAGTCTGGATACGGGTACAGCTGCCGCGGTACAACGTCTTGCTATCAGAATCAACCTGCGTGTTCTGCATGTTGCCAAGGACAAAAAGCTTCTGGTCACTTAAGTAAAATTCGGATGCCTGAAAATTCTCATTCAGCGAAATGCCGGAAACAACCTTCATCTGATCAGACCGGATATCTACAATGGAAATTTCCTGTGAGTTTGCTTTCAGTGTATAAAGATAACTTCCATCCGTTTTTACAATGTCTGCTTCACCGACGCCCTCTGTGCGGATGTTGGTATCGGAAAATGAAGTATCCACAGCACGTGCAGAGGCTGTTGAAGAATCCGAAGAGGAGCTGGAACTATCGGTACGTGCACCATTGTCGGCTGTTTCAGTTGAATACATGACAATTCCGCCGTCGGTTGAACCGGTAACAGATGAAGAATCCAACTCATCCTGATAAGATTGCAGGTATGTGTAGACTTCATCATAATCGGTTGCCGTCTCTAAAGTATCGGAAGAGGCAAGCTTACCGGAGGATGTACCGATTGAAGAACTGCCTTTTGTGGAAGAAGTGGCTGAGTCTGAAGAAAGATTCTGCTGGCGGATGTGGGCGCCAATGCCGACAACCAGTACCAGTGCGGCAGCGATAAGTCCTCCGCGCATCCGGTGGCCGCGGGAAAATCCATGCTTTTTCGGGATATGTCCGGAAGCCTGAGTGCGGTTATGCTCTTCCAGCATTTTCATAATCTGATCCGGTGCAAGGCTTTCCGGAACAGGAGTTTTTTCCGTAGATTGTTTTATTTTATCCAGTATTTCTTTTTCGTGATCTGTCATATGAAACACCTCCTATTACTCTTTTATCCTACTCTTTCAGAAGCCAGCTCATCTTTTCGAGGGCACGCTTTCTGCGGGAGCGGACTGTATTCGGGTTCATTTTTAGCATTTCTCCGATCTCTTTACTGTTGTAACCGCCATAGACGGATAAGCCGATGATCAGCTGATCGTCTTCATCGAGAATAAGAAAAGCACGCTCGACATCTGTGCGGAGTCCGTCACAGTATGTGGCAGAAGCATGATCTTCTTTCAGCTCGGTCTCGGTCTGTTCACGGCTCTTTAACTTCCGGCGGCACACATTTGCCAGAATCTGAAAGATCCAGGAACGGAATGCTTCTTCTTTGCGTAATTTATGTATATTCTCATAGGCGGAAAGAACGGCTTCACTGACGGCGTCTTCTGCATCCTGCGGATGATGCATCATGCAGAGCGCAAAACGATACAGATCCTGATAAACCGTCTTATATAATTCTTTAAATGCAATTGCATCGATCATAAGGTCCCTCCTCTCATAACAGGTTCTTTGTATATAAGAGTATAAAAAAGTCGGAAGTGTTGCAAAAAGGGACAGAAAAATTTCCGTCCCTTTGAAATCATATCATTTTCTGAGAAAAATTAACCTTTGTAATAGTTGATCAGACATCCTTTGAGGATGATCTCACGTTCTGCATCCGTCAGATCACCGAGTTTCAGATCGATCTCTTTCAGATCATCGCCTACGACATAAGCCTTGATCGTGGAAACTTTATCTTCTACTGCTTTGCGGATATCCGGCACGAAGAGATAGTCACCGTTCCTGAAAGAAAGCTTTGTGTGTTCCTCTTCGGTAATAAACGGAAGCATGCCCCAGTTGATCAGGTTCGAGCGGTAACGTTTGGTTGCGTACTCATTCGCGATATTCGCCCAGCCGCCGAGGACCTTCTGGCAGGAAGCAGCCTGCTCACGGGCAGAACCATCACCAGGTTTGACCGCGAAAATGGTACTTCCGACACCGATATTTCCTTTGCCGACTTCCGGATAAGACTTCTGGATTGCTGCCATCACCGGTTTTAATTCGTCCAGTACATCCAGTGGACAAGTACCTGCTTCAATCGCTTTCTGGGCTTTCTGGACCTCTTTTGCGCGTCCTACATAGGCAGGATCCTTTCTGGAAAGTGCAAATTCAGCAAGTCCAAGCGGGTTGGAACGATAAGAAGAAGTCTCGCCGGACGGGATCAGTTCGTCTGTCGTTGTAACCGGATCGTGGATCTCAGATACGACCTTCAGGATCAGATTCTCAGGAAGAGCGCTCATTGCCGGCCAGTCTTTGATGTTCGGTCCGAATTTGATCTCAACCGAAGGATCAGCAACGCCGTGGCTGTCAAATACACGGTTGGCGTAAATTCTGGAATCAAAGTGGTAGGTCGGGTTCTTGTATTCAATATCAAAATCTGTTGCCGGAGTAAGGAAACCTTTGTTCGCAGCAGTTGCGGCAATGGAACGTGCATCCATAAGGGCAACAGATGCGATCTGTCCACTCTGCAGCTTGCTTCCTTCACGGTTCGGGAAGTTACGGGTAGAGTGACGGATGGAAAATGCATTGTTTGCCGGGGTATCCCCTGCACCGAAGCACGGTCCGCAGAAGGCTGTCTTCACGATCGTACCGGCTTCCATCAGGTCAGCAACCGCACCATTTTTCACAAGCTCCATGTAGATCGGTGTACTTGCCGGGTAAACACTGAAGGTAAATTCATCTGATCCGATGTATTTGCCACGGATGATGTCTGCGGCAGCACAGATATTTTCAAAACCGCCACCGGCACAGCCTGCGATGATACCCTGATCGACATAAAGTTTACCATTTACGATCTTGTCCTGAAGAGAGTAATTCACAGCACCATCCAGGCTTACCAGCGCGCGCTGCTCTACATCGTGGAGAACATCTGCAAGGTTGGCATTGACATCCTCAATGGTGTAGACATTGGACGGATGGAACGGCATGGCGATCATAGGCTTGATTTCACTCAAATTGACGTATACAAGACCGTCATAGTAAGCGACTGCGCCAGGCTCCAGTTTCCTGAAGTCATCACTTCTTCCGTGGATATCGTAGAACTCTTTGATCTTGTCATCGGTTCTCCAGATAGAAGAAAGGCAGGTTGTCTCTGTCGTCATAACATCGATTCCGATACGGAAGTCTGCACTTAATTTGCCAACGCCAGGTCCGACAAATTCCATGACCTTGTTATTGACATAGCCATTGCCGAAGGTTGCGCCGATGATAGCAAGGGCAACGTCCTGCGGTCCGACACCTTTCACCGGTTCGCCGTCCAGATAGATTCCGACAACGCCCGGCATCTTGATATCATAAGTCTTGTTCAGAAGCTGTTTTACAAGTTCCGGTCCGCCCTCTCCCATTGCCATGGTACCGAGTGCACCATAACGGGTGTGGCTGTCAGAACCAAGGATCATCTTGCCGCCGCCTGCGAGCATTTCACGGGCAAACTGGTGGATAACGGCCTGATGAGGCGGAACATAGACACCGCCGTACTTCTTCGCACAGGTCAGTCCAAACATGTGGTCATCTTCATTGATCGTACCGCCGACTGCACACAGAGAGTTATGGCAGTTGGTCAGAACATAAGGGATCGGGAATTTCTCCAGTCCGGATGCTCTTGCAGTCTGGATGATTCCGACAAAGGTAATGTCGTGCGAAGTCAGCTTGTCAAATTTGATCTGAAGCTGCTGCATATTACCGGAAGTATTATGCGCACTTAAGATCCCATAAGCCATTGTCTCTTTTGCAGCAGCTTCTTTTGTTGTCTCAATCCCTGTCTTGCTTTTTACGGCAGCAAGTGCATCGGGTGCATCTGCAATTACCTCAGTACCGTGTAAAAGATAGGCACCGCCTTCGTATAATTTCACCATATCATGTCCTCCTATTTTCTGTTTTCTATGAATTTCATGTGGTCTGCGACCATCAGAGCAATCTTAAATGTCAGGGCGTCCTCAAACACTCTGACATCCAGCCCGGTCTGCTTCTGGATCTTCTCCAGCCGGTAGACGAGCGTATTCCGGTGGACGAAAAGCTGTCTCGCTGTCTCCGAAATATTCAGGCTGTTTTCAAAAAATTTATCAACTGTGGATAAGGTTTCTTCGTCAAACTGATCAACGGTATTTCCGGCAAATACTTCTTCCAGGAACATCTCGCATAAGGAAACGGGAAGCTGGTGGATCAGCCGTCCGATACCGAGTTCGCGGTAGGATAAAATATTGCGTTCCGGATAGAAGATACGTCCCACATCCAGAGCCATGCCTGCTTCTTTGTAAGACTGTGAGACCTCTTTGAGTTCGGGAATGATGGTTCCGAAGGAAAGCCGGACATTGACCATAGCTTCGGTGTTGATCGCATTCACCAGCATATCGGCAGTCGAACGGATCGTATCATAATCATCCGTACTGTCAAGGGATTTGATCAGAATAATATGTCCCTCATCTACGGCAGTAACAAAATCACCGGTTCCCGAGGAATAAATCCCACGGATCATATCCAGGACGATCGTGTCATCCGGATTCTTCGGTTCGATCAGATAGACGACTCTGCGCTGCTCCACTGTAATACCAAGCTTTTTCGCCTGATTGTAGATATCTACGAGAAGCAGGTTATCCAGGAGCAGGTTCTGGATAAAACGGTTACGGTCAAGACGTTCGCTTCCGGATCTTAAAAGGCTCTCCAGCTGGCAGACACTTAAGCGTCCGCTGGTATGCACATCAATCTCATTATTGTGCTCGATCACGAAAATATAAGTCAGTTCATCATCATCATAAACCGGAAACAGGCCATAGCATTCATCCAGGTGCTCCTCCGATACGCCGGTAACCTCCAGCTCTTTTAAAAATGAGCAAACTGCTTTTTTCACTGAAGGTTTCTCCTTACCTACAGCTGCAAGCATCACTCCGTCTGTGTTCCAGATGGAACAGTTACACTCGATGATATCCCCTATTTCATTGATTGTTCTCTGTAAAATCTGGTTGGATAACAATCCATTCACCTCTCCATTCTTTTCAATATATGACAAATGGGAGAATTGTGAAATTCCCCCATCTTCTTCTGACAATACAATCTGATATTATTTTAGCAAATGTTTCACACTTTAGCAAGCTAAAATGAAAAACGTTCTCTCTTATTCGTCTTCGTCATCGCGTCTGTCAAGCATGGCAGCAACGATTTCAAGAATCAAAGCAAGACCGATCATAGATGCAGCGGCAATCTTTCCAGCAGTGCCGGTTGCAGTCTGTGCGATACCGCCAACAACCGGAACAGAAAGCTTTACTTTTCCGATGTAGTTGTTGTAAGGGATCGGATTCATATCTTTTTCCTTATTGGCATCCCCTTTTGTGATAAACTGTCCCATCGCCGGGCTGTTGGATACTACACGGTGGGTGATGATCGAGCCGTCTGCATTGTTGCTGTAAAAAGCAATGACATCATCTTTGACGATCGTGTCTGGTTCTTCATACCGGACATAGACCAGGCTTCCCGTCGGGATCGCCGGTTCCATGCTCCCACTGATCACGGTATACATCTGAAAACCAAAAGCTTTCGGAAGCGTCAGCGGAATACAGGCAAGAATCAGTACTGTCAGTAAAACAGTGCCCAGTGCACTGCAAAATGCAGCCACTGGGCTTTTCTTTTTCTTCGTTCTCTTCAAAAAAGACTTCTCCTTTAGTGCCGCGCTTTTTTTATTTTGCACGTTTTTTCAAGAATACGATCAGTCCTGCGAGAGCTGCTACTGCAACAACGATAATAGCGATTCCTGCTGCGATCGGAGTTTTGCTCGTCTTGTCTTTCGCATCGATATTTCCTTTTGGAGTGTCTTCATCATCCAGATCTACCAGAGACTTTGGTGTCTGTTCATCCGGTGCGGTGGTCGTATCGTCTGTCGTATCCTGAGAATTGTCTGCATTCGTTGTACCACCGGCAGTACCGCCTGTTGTAGTACCACCCGCTGTAGTGCCACCTGCTGTAGTGCCACCTGCTGTAGTGCCACCTGCTGTAGTACCTGTACCAGTACCGGCGGCTGCACCTGTTGTACCGGCAGCTCCGGTTGTACCTGCTGCACCGGCAGGAGTTGCGGTTCCAGGAACTGTTATTGTGACGGTAGTTGTTGTCTCAACGATACGGTCTGTAGCTCCCGGTGTGTAGGTAAACGTAAATACATTCTCAGATTCATTATCACTCAAAGTCTTCGTAAGTGCAAGAGCATCTGGAATATAATTTTCAATATAACGGTAAGCAACGACCGGTTTATCACCGATATTGCCATAGAATGTCTGACTTTCTGCCAGTGATTTACCGGATGCATCCTGATAATTTACGGTATAGGCAACCATATTGCCTTTGATTCCGTAAGCGACTACATAGTCGGCATCTTTATCAACGGTAAAGGAAGGAGCCGCAAGTGTTTCGTTATTGTCACGTCCGCTGAGACGGATTCCTTTGACATAATACTTGTCGTCTGTTACCTGGATGTCATTCAGATTGAAAGTAACGGTAGAACCGGAAGCAATGTTTGTCTGCTCGATCTTGTTCTGTCCGTTAATTGTTCCTTTGTTACCTGCGGATAATGTTACCTTGTAGGTATACGGTGTAGTATCATCTGCCATAACGCTCATTGTGGATGCACCGAGTGTCATGGATACAGTCAGAAGAGAAACCAGTAATCTTTTCCATTTTTTCATCTGCTTACTCTCCTTTCTGTCTGCGTCTTTTTGTGTTCTTATTGAGTGTGTAGATACCATATGCAAGAAGGATCAGTCCACTGATGAGTGCAAGCACACAGAAGAGAAGAACTCTTGCGGTATCACCGGTCTTAACGGTGTTGGTTGTCTTAACAATCTTATTCTTGGTGATGGTTTTGCCGGCTGAAACCTTTTCTACTGCAAAGTTCATGCGGAGCTTTGCGAGTGTGAGCTGATAACCGTTGCCCTGTGTCTCACCTTCAACACCGACGGTAAGGTGTACCGTTCCGGTATTATTGGAAGCAAGTCTTCCGAGGTAGAAATATTCTTGGGTTGAGCTATCGATCTGCTTCAGACCTTCTCCTGCTTTGGAAGCACCTTCCCCTCCGACAGTTGAGCTGTCATAGAGTACCTTTTCGGCATTGTCACTTCCAACATAGGTCAGCTTGTATTCGTAAGCACCACCTTCTGCGGAAGACTGTGCATCCTCCAGTGTCTGGATCACTTCATTGGTCATGTACCAGTCGGTATCCGTACTGTCGGAGTTCTTAAGCTGAACCTTGAGCTCGATGCTGTCACCCGGCTGGATATTTGCCAGCTCGTCAGTCACATCGGAGCTTTTAAAATTACTTTCCATCTTGCCGCCGGTGAAATTAACCTGCCATCCGTCGGCTCCCTGATAATCCTTTGCAAATGCAGTTGTGTGTACCCCTGCTGCCATTATCACTGTCATGGCGAGGCACAAAATTTTCTTTTTCATACTCTGTACCTCCCTACTGTAAGCTCATTGTTGTTTCGTCGTCTGATACATTTATGTCCACGCCCCAGGCACTCTTGATCGCGTCCTTTGCGTTGTGTGTCTGAACTGCATCCACCTCTGCGTCAATGTGGAAGGTGTAGCCATTGTACTTGTAAGTATAAGTGATGCTTTTTCCTTTTTCAGATTCGGTTACATGTTTTGTTACATCCGATGCAATCGAAGGATTGATGCGGAGTGTATCCGATAATGCCGGTGTGGTATCTCCGGCTGCAACTGCCTTTGTATAATAAAGAACGGTACGCTCTTTCGTAGACTGTGCGTTTGCAATCTGCCATCCATTGTCTGTGAGGAAGTTCAGCTCGATCAAATCCGGTGAAAGAGTGGTATTCTTCTTTCCTTCTTTGTCCTGCCAGCTCTTTGTAATGATGACACGTACAAAGGTGTCGATCGTACCGCTGTTCTTGACGCTGATTGCTTCGTTATATTTCTTGCCGGGTGTAAATGTCTCATCCTTTCCAAGAAGGTTTGTGAGAAGTGTACCATCTGAGGTTCCCTTCCATTCATTGTTCGATACATAATCCCGGCTGCTGACTACTTTGTCATTTTCCAGAAGAGATACGCCGATACTCTGCATATTCATCTGTGCGGAATAATTCTCACTGTAGTAAGTGAGTGCGGCGCGTGTACTGCCGACAGTGCTTCCAACCAGCAGGAGTGCTGCGGCTGTCAGGACCAGGGCAGGTTTCTTTGGAAATGATTTCTTTTTCTTTTTCATTCTCATTACCTCCTACTCTGTCGTCTGTGTGCTGTCGTCTTTGATTACGTGGTTCCAGTCGGCGTATGGTGTACCATCGTTGTCGTAGAGAACCGGTGTGCATTCCTGGATAACTACGATGTTGAATTCTTCTGGTTTGTCATCCCCTTCCGGGAACTTATAAGTGATATTGAGTTCCTGTTCGGTTGTCTTGCCTGCCGGAAGGACATCGTCGTAACACCAGTAGGAGACATTCTTGTCATTCTCGTCGACCATTTCGGTCCATCCGCCGTCCGGAGCGTTGTATGTAAGTGCTACCGGAGCGAATGCCGTTACTCTTACGAAGCAGTCATAATCACCGATATTGCTGATCGTGACATGCTTCCCGTTTTGATCTACTGTTTCATTTGGGATGGTTTCTGTAAATCCCATATTCATTGTTACACCGCCACCGGCTGTCGAATAGGTTGTAAAATACGCCATCGCGCTTCCAACTGCCAGGGTTCCGGTAAGAGCAAGTGTTGCTGCTGCCATGATAAGTGGTTTCTTATGTAACTTTCTCATTCCGACTCCCCCTTCCTAGTTCTTTTCTGCCGGTTCGGTGTACTGATACTGACCATTTTCGTCCAGCTTGAAATTATTTTTTACACCGTAGCCGCCATTGGTACGTCCATCGTGTTTGTTGATAAATGAAACCTCTGCCGGTTTGAATTCTACTTCGGTTTCTTTTTCAGGATTAGCAATGATGTCTGTTTCCTGACTTTTAGCAGAAGCGAGTTCATAGCTTGCACCGCTGTAAACCTCCGTTACCTTGACATGAGATCCAGCAGGAATTTTTTCGATCGTTACAGAATGGCTGCCTGCTGCGCTAAAGGTAAGCTCTTCGATTCTGGTTTCTTTTTTCTTATCCAGTGTTGTGATATCGATCTGGAATACGAAAGTTGCATTGTTACCGAAGGTAGCATTGTGATCTACCAGTTCCTTATTGATCACCAGATTACCGTATCTTACGTGCTGTTCCGGTTTCAGACCAACTGCACTGTTGTATTCTTTGGTCAAATCGTAGATCCAGTCATCACTTGCACCGTTACCACTGTAGTAATTATTGGTCGGAAGTGATACAAGGTAAGGTGTAAAGGTATAAGTATAATTGGTTGTAATTACTTTTGGTGTATCTACAAGGTAAAGTCCGGTATCCAATTTATCTTGGTAGCCTCTTCCGTTCTGCAGTGTAACGGTTTCGGTTGGATCAACAACCGTATTTCCCTTTGAATCTGTCAACTTACCTTGTGCTTCTTTGGCACGTTCTGCCCAGGTAGCAGCTGCAGTATCCAGGTTATCAGCACTTACGGATGAAAAATCCAGTTTTGAAAATGCACCGGTTGCGGTATAGTTGCCGGATACATCAACTGATGCAACTTTGTACAGATTGACCTGAACAGTAACGTCGTCATTTAGAAGTTCACTGTTTCCACCAATGTCAAATTGGATGGAACACTCTGCATCGGTATCGATCGCGCTTGCGGCTTTCGCACCCGGAAGAGTGAGCAGTGGAAATGTAAGAGCGACAGCTAAGAGAAAAGTACTTCCCTGTTTTAATCGTTTATTCATCATCGCCTCATGTCCTCCTTAAAAATCTTGGTTATTCTTTGTGAGCTTTTCTCTTGGAAAGGAATCGCAAGAGAATGATCACAAGAATCGTGATTGAAAGTCCTAAAATTAAATAGAGCATATAATAATTCTGAATGGCTTTTACCATAGAATCTGTAACTGATTCGGTAGCATCCTCTTCGCCGTTATATGGAACTCTGGTTCCTCTTACGAGAAGACGATGGGAGTTGACTCCATATGGTGTACAGGTAAATAAAGTTACCTGATCTTTTCCTTCTTCAATCTGGAGTGCTTTCTCCAGTGTTTCATGATCGTCTTTGTCTACCATCGGAAGAATCTGGTCTACCTTGTAGGCAAGGACTTCATCCAGTACATGGATGTAAAATTTATCGCCAACTTCGAGCTGATCGATATCGGTAAAAAGCTTTGCGCTTGGAAGTCCACGGTGAGCTGCGAGAACACTGTGGGTACTCTCCCCTCCGATCGGAAGCTTTGTGCCGTTCAGATGTCCGACACCGGTCTGCAGATCCTTGTCACCGGTGCCATGGTAAATGGCAAGCTTGATGTTGATCTTCGGAATGGAAAGATATCCCATTACTCCGTCATCTGCAACGTTCAGGATCTTCCAGTATTCGGTGTCTTTGATGTCATTTTCATCTTCACCAAATACATCTCCGTAGAGGTTGTTCTGCTGAATGGTATCATTGAAAGCTTTTGCCTTTTCCCACTCAGAGGTGAAGTCCTCCGGTTCCATGTCCTGTATTGTATTGTCATAGCTGCTGATCAGCTGATTCTGTCTGTAGGTGTTCCACTGGTTGGATACCGTCGGGTAGATCAGAATCCCAAATCCTATCAAGAATAACAGACCGAAAAGGAAGGTTGAGATTTTTCTTTTCATAGGCATATTCCCTTTCTCGTTCTTATTCTCTTTTTAAGAGGTCTCATTTTTCTTCTTTTGAAGCTTCTTCTCCTTTAAGTATAACACAAGGATGAAGATTGTGGTAATTACAAGACCAATAATTACCCATAAAAGATAATTTGTATGAAGACTAATTCCGCTGAGCGGTGTCTTCTCATCGGCAACTTCCTGTTCCACATAAGGTACTCTGTGACCACGGACCAGAAGCCGCTCGGTATTGACTCCGTATGGAGTACAGGTTAAAAGTGTTACAAGATCTTTTCCTTCTTCTACTGCAAGAGAGGAAGTTTCTTCCGGTTTTACTACGGAAATCTTGTCGACTTCATAACATAATGTTTCGTTTAATACATGGATCAGAAAATGATCGCCTTCTTCCAGCTGATCCAGATCGGTAAAAAGAGACGCACTCGGAAGTCCACGGTGTGCGGAGATAACGGCGTGTGTACTTTTACCGCCGATTGGAAGAGAGCTTCCTTCCAGATGTCCAGCTGCCTGTTTGAGAACATCTTCGTCGGTAGTGTGGTAGATCGGAAGCTTGATGTCAATCTTCGGGATCTCCACGATTCCCATCATCTCGTCACCGGCAATATTCAGAGCATCCATGTAGGACTGGTCTTCTTTGTCACTGGCTGCGGCAACTGCAAATGAGTCAGGAAGGATACTTGGAAGTAAGGCTTCGTTGTAAGCTTCTGCTTTCTGCAGTTCTGCGTCATAATCAATCTCATGTGCTGCATCCTTTTCGGATACAGTCTGTTCATAACTGCTGATCAATTGCTTCTGCCTGTAGTTATTCCACTGGTTTGCAACGAATGGATACAGCAGTAAGGACAACCCGGCTAAAAATATGATGCCAATAATAAGTTTGTTTGTTTTGCGTTTCATCCGAACTCTCCTTGCTGTTGTATTATTTTTTAGGAATCCGGGGCGACCTGCCCCGGATTCAATATCTGGTTATAAATAATCATGAAAGATTATTTGTTTGTTTTTTTGCGGCTTGCGAAGAATAAGCCAGCTGCTGCGATCATGATGAGGCATCCAGCGATTGTGAAGATTGTTGTACCGATACCACCGGTTGATGGAAGAGCGGAAAGTTT
>ERZ772858.1034-NODE-1034-length-31644-cov-4.180569_pt1 | contig 31644 bp, 26 predicted proteins | sample MGYA00512136_ERZ772858 | MGnify/ENA primary metagenome ERZ772858 (study PRJEB29015, sample SAMEA2737726) | human gut metagenome | biome: human gut; feature: human-associated habitat; material: faeces | place: China | collected 2012 ...
CTGCCGCACCTCGCTCGCCGTATCGGCACTTAGAATTATGCGGTATTGCCCTTACGTTTTATGTTTCAGTGCAGCGTACACCTTGCCGTATGGCAGCGGCACGCCAAACAGGCGCTGCAAAAACGCAGGTTTCCAGCGCGCCTGGGCAAGGTCCCGTTTCAGCTGTGCCGGGGCGTGCAGATAGGCGCCCCAGCTGGCTGGGGCAGCCAGCTTCCAGCTGCCGCCGTCCTCCACGGTGATCTCACCCAGGGTGCGCACCTCCTGCATGCGGGGGGCCTGCACCATCTGCAAAAACGCTGCGATGCAGGTTTGCGGCGGAATTTGCACTTCCCGCAGCGGGCCAGCCTGCCAGCGCTGAACAAAAGCCCTCATGCCCTGCCAGAGCGGCGCGGTGATTGCCTTGTTATCTGCACCCGCCTGCCCGATTTCCGGCACCATCTGCCCGGCCTGTGCGTGGTATCCCACCGTGGAGCCGCATGGCTCGGAGAGCAGAACTTCCAGCATGGGCTGGCCCACCCAGTACCACAGAGGGGCCGGGCAGCCGTCAAACAAAAATGTTTTGGAGCGCTCCGGCGGCAGGTTCTGGTGCAGGCGCGCATCGCAGGCAAGGTAACAGCCGTACAGCTGGGTGTGCAGCAGCTCTTCCAGCACACGCTGGGTGGTTCCGCCGCTGCCGATATCCACCAGCAGCACCGGGCCATTCGTCAGGCCTGCCTGTTCCAGATACGCTCTTGCCTGCTCTGCCCGCCTGCGCAGCGGTTCCCCTTTCGGCAGCTTGCTGTGGGCCGCAAGGGCCAGCAGCATCTCTTTGGTGCGGCACGGCAAGGGGCGGGTGCGCAGGTCATAGGTTTTGGTGGTGTGTCCCTTCGGGGAATCAAAGCCAAGATAGGCGACGATCTGCCGCTGGGTCAGCTGCTGGCGCGGCAGGGTATCCGCCAAAAGTGCCAACGCCTGCTCATTCATTGGACATTGCAGCAGGGCTGGCAAAAGGCTTTGGCGGGATGCTTTCAGGTAAAAGGTTTCTTCTTCTGGGTACAGCAGCTGGTACACCTGGCGCACCAGGTACATATCCCGCGCCAGGAATACAATCTTTGCCCCCGGTATAGCCGCGCGCTGCCCATGCAGCCAGGTGGCAAAGCCAACCGCCAGCGGGCCAAGCAGCTCTGCCCCCAGCGCAGCGCTGGGATTTAGATTCTGGCAGCAGTTTTGCAAGGTGGCAATTGCGACACCACCTACGGCATCCGCCGGGGTTTTGGTGTATGGCAGCGGGGTTGGCTGCGGCAGCAAAAAGCAGCGGATACCCGCCAGCGCTGCCCCGGCAAAATCCGCGCGGGGGCTATCCCCCACAAACAAGACTTTCGCCGGGCGCAAGGCAGTTTGCTGCAAAAAAAGCTTGAACAGCTTACCGCTGCGCTTTTGCACCCCGTACTCGCAGGAAACGAACACTCCATCCAGAAAATCCAGCCCGCATTTTTGCAGCATGGCTTCGATCTGCTCTTTAGGCAGATACATATCCGAAACCGCATATACCTTTTGCCCGCGGGCATGGCAGGCCGCAGCGGCTTGGGCTACCGGTCGGTTGGGGGCAATCATAGCCAGTTCCGCTGCGCACTCTGCAGCGGGGTCAGTATCCCGCAAGGCAGGATGTGCATAAATTTCGGCCAGCGTCACCTCGCGGCCAAGGGTCTGGCGGGTTTCTGCCTCTGCGGCAACGCGCGCCCCGGCAAAGCCGAGAGCCGCCTGATGGGTAACTTCCATCAGGGCGAACAGATCCGCCGGGTGGGCGCAATCCCGCTTGAGCAAGGTATCGAAAATATCAAAAGCAACCGCTTTGTACCCCTTTGCCGCATGCAGCAGGCGCAGGGTCAGGCAGTTTGTGTGTGGTGTATTGTTCATCGCTCCTGTGTGGGTAAGCCTTGTACGGTTGGGTGAAAGTTGACTCCAGCAAAAAAACCGCGCCAGATAATGCCCAGCCGCTCACATTTTTGCGAGCCGTGGCGCAGCACCTGAACGCTGTGCCAGGCATCTTTGGCAATCAGCCACAGCCAGCCACGCAGCCCCTCCCGCCGGTAAAGCACCACATCATTGCGGTAAAAGTAGCGGTAGCGGGGCCAGCGGTCCGGGGTATCGGTGGCAATGTTGACAACCGTGGCGTTCTGCATTGCATGCACCACCCGGCTGGCGGGAATTACATAGCACGGCATGCTGCGGGAGATACGGCGGGTATACTCCCAATCGTCCGACCAGATGAAAAATTCTGCAATGGGCAGGCCAAAGCGCTGCACTGTGCTGCTGCGCAAAAACAGCGAAACAAAGCTGGCCATAACCGCGGGCTGCCGCGGCCCGGCAAAGCTTGCCAAATCTTTGTACGGCGTGCTGCGCTGCAGGTTCATGGGCTGGTCTTTACCGTCCGGCGCCAGTGCGCGGGAGGAAAGCCAGCCGTACTGCCCGTCCAGTTCGGCATCCGCCAGCAGCAGCTGCTGCAGGGCATCCGGTTCCGGCAGGCAGTCATCATCCATAATCCACAGATACTCTGCCCCGGAACACGCTGCCTGCTGGATGCCGCAGGCAAAGCCGCCCGCACCACCCAGGTTTTTGCCGGTATTATAATAGTGCATGGTTGGCAGGTTCAGCTGCGCCACCAGTTCGGCCGTGCCGTCCGTGCTGGCATTATCGATCACCCACAGTTCCGGCACACCGGCCGTTTGGGTACACAAAGCCCGCAGGCAGCGCTGCAGCATTGCCTTGCGGTTATACGTTACAATAACCGCTGCCGTGCGTTTCATTTGTGAGCCTCCTTGTGGGGGAAGAACTTGCGGTTCAAAAAGGCCATCCCCTTGCGCAGCCAATGCTGGCTTTCCATATATACAACGTCAAGCTCTTCATAGGCGATGTTGTTGGTGATCAGCCAGGCATCCAGCAGGCGCTCGCTCACAAAGCCGAACACCCGCTTATCATTGGTGGAATAGCTGCTGATATCCAGCTCTTTTTCCAGCTCAAACAAAATATCGAACAGCCAGGTGCAGTAGTGCTGCAGCAGTTCCTTTTTCATCACGAACATATTGAAGTGATGGCCGTGCGTTTTGGACATGTAGGTATCATACGCCGGCAGATACTCCGGGCATTTGCGCTCGATGATGGCGCGGGTCACCCGCAGGTCCTGTTCATGGTGGGCGTGGATATACTGGGTATAATTGGTTTCAATAAAATAGTGGCGCTCTTTAGGCAGCACAACATTGGTGGTGGCCAAAATAGCGTTGAGTTCCTCGTGGCCGATGACCCGACGCTTTTTGCGCTCAAAACGGTGCAGGCGGCTGGCAAAGTAACGGCGGTAATGCACGATGCCGATATAATCGGAATCCAGGTTTTTGGCCGCCCAGTACAGGCCCGTCAGCTCGCAGAAATTGCCGTTGCGCTCTGAAATATTTTCACCGGTATCGTCCCCGATGTAGCCAATGCCGGGGTGGATGGCATGACCCATCTGTACCGGCAGGTACATGGGGTCTTCCGGTATCCAGTACGGTTTATGTGTTGCTATGATGATCGTTGTCTGCAAAGTGTATTCCCTGCCTGTTTCTTACTGCTGCGCATGGTTAGCAAAAAAAGCGCAGCGTGTTTTACTCCAGCCGGCAAAGCACCGGCACACATGCAAAATAGCTGGCGGTGGATGATGCAGCGTACCCGCCCAGCCGCACAAGCCCAATATCAAAAATAGTATACCGCTTTTTATCAGGAAAGCAAGTTACAGTTTCATTACTGTTTTTAATGTTTCTCATTTTTTGCAGCCGGATCTGCCGCAAAAAGGGCCTCCGGGCCGGTGTGCCAGATGCAGCGCTCAACGCGTTTTTCAGGAATCACTTTCTGCATCCATGCGGTCCTGTTCCTCTGCCAGCTTTTCCCACTCGTCATACAGTTCCTGCTGGTGGAAGCGGGAATCATCCAGTTCATCGCACTTATCCCGCAAAAGCAGGTGGTCGCGCAGAACCTCCGGGTCGTTGATCTCGTTTTCCAGCTCAACAATATGGGCGCCAAGCTCTTCGATCTCGGTTTCCAGCGCTTTCAGGCGGGTGCGCACCTCGGCACGGCGGCGGCGCTGCTCCTTGCCATAGCCTGCCTTCTGGGGCTTATCCTCCTGCTTGGCGGGTTCCGGCTGTTTGGAAGTATCGCGGTCATGCAGCTTCTGGAAGTTCTGGTAGAAAGTTGCCTTGCCATCTTCCAGGTACAGGATCGGGCAGCCGAGGGTCTGCATCAGGTAGCGGTCATGGGTGACCAGCAGCAGGGTGCCCGTGTAGGCAGACAGCGCATCAGTCAGCGTTTCGCGCATGAAAATATCCAGGTGGTTGGTGGGTTCGTCCAAAAACATCAGGTTCGGGCGTTCCAGGGCCAGCTCCGCAAAGCGCAGGCGGGCCATCTCACCGCCGGAAAGGGTGGCGCAGTCCTTGAACACTTCCTCGCCGCGGTATCCGAACCTGGCCAGGTGGCTGCGCACTTCCAGCTCGGTAAAGCGGGGGTACTGGTTCCAGATGGCATCGATCACGCGGCCTGCGCGGCGGGCCTGCTGCTGCACAAAGATGCCGGGCTTGGCACCGGTGCCAAGCCGCACCATACCGCCGGAGGGGCGGCGCTTACCGTCCAATACCTGCAGCAGGGTGGATTTACCGGTGCCGTTGGGGCCCGCAATAATCAGCTTGTCCCCACGGTGGACGACATAATCCAGTGCTTCCAACAGGGTGCGTTCCCCAATGCGGATAGTTAAGCCTTTCATGATGACCAACTCATCATACGGCTCAATATCATACTCAAAGCGGAAATTCAGCTGGTGGGCTTCCGCCTGGGGTGCTTCGGTGATTTCCAGCTTTTCCAGCTGTTTGCGGCGGCTCTGGGCCATTTTGGTGGTGGAAGCGCGCACCAGGTTGCGGTCAATATAATCCTGCAGCTTGGCCGCCTTTTCCACATCGGCATCATGCTGTTTTTGCAGGCGCTCGTCCGCTGCTTCGCGCTGGGGCAGGTAGGCGGAGTAGTTGCCGCGGTAGGTGGTGATGGTTTTGCCGCGCAGCTCCCAGATACGGGTACAGACAGAATCCAGGAAGTAGCGGTCATGGCTGACCACCAGCACTGCGCCGCGGTAGGCTTTCAGATAGGTTTCCAGCCAGTCCATCGTTTCCAGATCCAAATGGTTGGTGGGTTCGTCCAGAATCAGAATGTCCGGGCGTTCCAACAGCAAGCGGGCCAAGCGCAGGCGGGTCTGCTCGCCGCCGGAAAGCACCCCGGCCTTTTTCTTCCAGGTATCTGCCGGGAAGCCCATGCCGTTGAGCACCTTTTTGATCTGGGTATCCATATTATAGGCATCCATGGCATCGATCACTGCGTTGCAGGCTGTGATCTTATCCGTAATAGCCGTGTTGTGGAGGTCAGCTGCCAGCTGCTTTTGCAGGGTCTCCAGCTCCGCCATGGCGTCAAGCGCAGGCTGGAACGCAAGGCGCATGGTTTCGTAAACGTCTTTCTCCGGGTCAAGATGACCCGTCTGTTCCAGGTAGCCGCAGGTTGCCCCCGCCGCAAAGGCAGCGTCACCGGCATCGGGCAGGCTTTCGCCGCACAGCACACGCAGGAGCGTGGTTTTGCCGGTGCCGTTTGCACCAATAATACCAATGCGGTCGCCGCGTTCCACACTGGCTGTTACATGTTTTAAGACCTCGTGCTCGCCAAAGCTTTTGCCAAGGTCCTGCAGTTCGATCAGCATAATTTCACACCTTATCGTATCCCTGGCCACTAGGGTGTATCAGAAAAGTCGAAAATATAGTTTATTTCACACAACAGGATTTTGCATTAAAAAGCCTTAAATCCTGCTTGTATTTGCGAAATATCCGTCATGCTCTTTGTTTTCAGATTCACATTAAAGCAGTAGCCAGTTTGTTTTACTCTTCCACCAAAGGGCGCATCAAACCCGAAAATGTGCCGCTGCTCAGTTCTTTATCCCGGCAGCGGCACATTCCGTTGGTCTGTTTCAGCCCTCGTTCATATGCCGACGGTTGCGCACGCCGACATTTTCCAGTTCTTCCGGCTCCATTACAATGCGGTAGAGTTCTTCATAGCTGTGCACCGTATATTTGGGCTGGATGCCAGTTTTATTTTCCTCGTTGGCAAAGTTGACCCAGCAGGTATCGATCCCCGCGTTGATACCGCCCTTGATATCGGCCAGCAGGTCGTCCCCCACCATCAGCACACGGCTGCGGTTGGTCAACCCCAGGTCCCGGATGGCATAGTCCAGCAGCTTGGGCGAAGGCTTTGCCGCACCCACTTTTTCCGAGATATACACACCATCCATAAAGCGGCCAATGCCGGATGCCGCAATGCGGGATTCCTGTACCTGGGTAGCACCGTTGGAAACGATTGCCAGGGTAGCAACTTCGCCCAGTTCTTCCAGAGCGGTCAGCGCACCGGGCATCAGATCCGCATGGTTGGCCAGCTCGTTCTCATAAAAGTCGTTCATCTCGCGGGCGTTGCCGGCTTCCGGTGTGCCAAGAGCCTGCATCACGCGGCCAAACCGCACCGCAAACAGCTTGCTGCGGTTCAGCTCGCCTTTGGCAAGGCTGTCCCACAGCTGGCGGTTGATCTGGTGGTAGGTTTCCAATGCTTCGGGGCCGTTGGGCATGCCGTAATGCTCTAACGTAATGCCGACCGCAGCACGCTCCGCTGCGTTAAAATCCAGCAGGGTGTTATCCACATCCAGTAAAAGACAAGTATAATTTGCCATAGATTTATTCCTTTTTTCCGGTCTATTCTTGCCGGATATCTGCCGGGTTGCTGCCCTGCCGCCAAAACAATTACTCCGTGTGCTGTGCTTCCGTCCGTTCATCGTCCGTCAGCGCATCGTCAAGGGGTTCTGCCAAAACGCCATTGTCCACATTCTCCCAGTCCATCTCGTACCAGTCCACACTGCCGTCGGTCACATCGTTCTGGCCGTTATCCGGCTGATAGCCAGCCTCGCAGTCAAAGACAAACATGTGATCACCTCCCGGCTTATGCTATGCCGGGGGCAGGCGCTGTGTGACTGCAATCAGTTTCCGCCGCCAAAGGGGAAGAACGGGAACTGATCGCCCGAATCACTTGGTTCCGGGGTTACCGTGGGGTCCGAAAGGGGTTCCGTCACGTTGATGACAAGCTCTGCATACTGACCATTGTTGGCAGCACGCACGGTATAGCTGCCAACGGTATCCGCGCTGAACTGCACGTTATCGCCGGTTGCACTCCACTGCGGCTTCTGGGCGCAGGTCCAGGTGGTATCCCCCGAAGGATTGCTTACGTTGGCCTGCAGCGTTGTGGTACTGCCTGCCGGCATGGAGCTGACACCGGTGATGCTGACGGTGGTAGCCGGTGCCTGCACATGCACCATCAGTTCCTGCGAAGTATAGGTACCGTTGACTTCTAGCCCGGCCTTGATGCGGTAATCTCCGGTGGCATTCGGCGTAAAGGTATAACTGGCGCCATTCTGCATCAGGTCATCGTTGACCGACCACTGCACACCGCTGTTATCATAGCTCTTACCGCCCAAGGTGACACTGGCGTTGATGGTCAGGGATTCACCCTGCTTGATGGTGCTTTCGCCCTGATCCAGGTTGATCTGCACACGGGCATCGTTGAACATTGCCGTCACGGAAATATCCTTGGTCGCGCTGTCCACACGGGTAGCGGTGGTCAGGCCATCGCTCCACTTATAGAACGTATAGCCGTCCGCCGCCACAGCGGTAATGGTCACGGTCTGCTTTTCGGCTGCGTCCATTTCGATGGAAGTTACGCCGCTCTGGTCATTGCCCTGCAGGGTGCCCTTGCCTTCTTCCACCAAGTATTGCAATTTGAACATTGTAGGGGTCGCCGAAGGCGTGGGCTCCGTGGCGGCTGCGCTGCCGCCAGCCTGCTCAGTACGCTGCGGAATATCATCCGTGTTGGGGCGGGTATCCGCAGTATCGTAAGCATGATTGCGCAGGTAGTTCAGCACCACATTAGCGCCAGATGTGCTGAAGCCATTCTGTTTGTTGTTCAAATAGGCTGCTTCGGCATAGCCGCTGTTGCTGTCTTTCAGTGCTTCGGCCAAGTTCAGGTATTTATAGCCTTCATCATTGCACATCTTGGCCAATTCCTGGTTGAACTGGTCGATCATCAGCTGCGTTTTGGCGGCATCAGATGCATTTTTTGCCACAGGCGGAATGGCACAGACAATGACATCGCAGTACTGGTACGCACCGGTAATTGCGATGACAGCCTGCTTATAGTTACGGGCAAAATTATCATAGGAAAGGCTGCCGTCCAGATCGTTGCTGCCCAGCAGCATGACCACGCGGCGGGGTTTCATTTTGGATACCGCCTGCGGGACGGTATAGGCGCTGGAATCCCCCGCAAAGTAAACGCAGGCATCGTTCAGCAATGAGCTGACGGTCAGGCCGTCCTTGCCTGCAAACTGATCCAGCGTGATGACTTTATCGTCATACAGGGACTTGGCAAACTGATCCCCCACAAACAGCGTGGAGGAGACATAATCGGTGCCTGCATCAGAGGTTTTGGCCAGCACGGACCCCAGCGAAGTATCCAGCGGATAGGCCTGCGGGTCATAGCGGCCGCTGCCGCCCAGCGACAGCTTGCCCGGCAAAACCCAGGATGCAATAAATGTAAGGATGACAGCCAGCACACATACTGCCAGAACAGCACATGCCTTGCGCTGGGTTGGGCTGAAGGATGCCCGGTTGCCGGATGTTTTGCGGCTCATAATGTTCGTTTCTCCCTTTGTTCCTTATGTAGGATGCGCCCGCGGGCCGGGTTGGTTCCGGCGGCGGGCTGTGCCCGGCAGCGCTTTGCACCGCGCGGGGTTCAGCCCAGAATATACTGGGTCAGTTCTTCACAATTTTGCGCCAACAGCACCGGATTCCAGGGTTCCATTTCTTCCCTGCTACCATAGCCGTACAGCACGGCAGCAGCGGGCAGCTGGTTGTTGACTGCGCCCTGCATATCATCCTGGCGGTCCCCCACCATCAGGATGCGTTTGCCCGCCAGGCGTGGGTCCTGCAGCACAAGGCGGATCACATCCGTCTTGTTGTCCACACTTTCGTCCATGCTGGCCCCGCCAATGCGGTCAAAATAGTCAAACAGCCCCTGCTCTTTCAGGATGGGTGTTACAACTTCGACCGGTTTGCAGGTTGCCGTTGCCATGTACAGCCCGGCATCTTTCAGGGTATCCATCATCTGACGCACCCCGGGGAACAGGCTGCACTGGTGGCTGCCAACTTCTTCGTAATGCACGCGGTAATACTCCACAGCCTGCTCCACCTCGGCATCCGTTGCAAAGTGCTGGGCAAAGCTCCAGCGCAGCGGAGGGCCAAGGTAGCGGGAACAATCTATCGCATCCGGGTCAAGGCCCATTTTGCGGAACGCATAGGCAAAGCAGTTAAAAATGCCCGGCCGGGAATGGATCAATGTTCCATCAACATCAAATAAAACGGCGTCGTAACGCTGCATCCAAAATACCTCCTGCGGAAAGGCGGTGCTCCCTTTATACAGTCCTGATAACTTTCCATGGCGCTTGCGGCCGCGTTGTTTATGGCTACTCCCCCGGTGTAAAGCACACTCACTTTACATCCATTTCAAGAGCATTGGCCGCATACCATGCAGAGAAAACAATGAACTTTCCTGGGTTCTTTATGTTCTCTTTTGGTGTATACGGAACCGAAAACAGACTATCCGATACTCTGCCGTCTGTCAATTCCGTCATAATATACAGTTGTATTATATCATAACTGTCAAGGTTTGAAAATGACTTCACGGAAATTTGATAATTTGCCCCTTCTTTCCTGCTCCAAAAGACAAAAAAGCCGCTGCAAACCGGTAAAATCCGGCCCACAGCGGCAGTTAAATGGTATAAAACTTATCCAAATCCGATCCTGTACGCAATCTTATCAGGAAAGGATCATGCGGTCATTGGCTTCGCCGCCAGCCTGCTCAAAGCGCTGCAACAGATCCGATACTTCCAACTTTGTCTTTTCTTCGCCGCGCACATCATAAATCACATGGCCTTCGTTCATCATGATCAGGCGGTTGCCATAGCGGATGGCATCGCGCATATTATGGGTGATCATCAGGGTGGTCAGGTGGTTTTCCTGCACGATCTTGTTGGAAATTTCCAGCACCTTGGCGGCGGTCTTGGGGTCCAGGGCTGCGGTGTGCTCGTCCAGCAGCAGCAGCTTGGGCTTTTTCAGGGTTGCCATCAGCAGGGTGACTGCCTGGCGCTGGCCGCCGGAAAGCAGACCGACCTTGCTGGTCATGCGGTCCTCCAGGCCCAGGCCCAGGGTTTTAAGCAGCTCGTGGTACTCGGCATTTTCCTTTTTGGTAATACCAATGCGCAGGGTGCGGCCCGCACCGCGGCGGGCGGCCAGGGCCAGGTTTTCATCAATCTGCATCGTGGCGGCGGTGCCCATCATGGGGTCCTGGAACACACGGCCAATGTAAGCGGCGCGCTTGTGCTCCGGCAGGCGGGTGATATCCTTACCATCAATAATGATCTTGCCCATATCCACCGGCCACACACCGGCAACAGCATTCAGCATGGTGGACTTGCCCGCACCGTTGCCGCCGATTACGGTGACGAAATCGCCGTCCTCCAGTGTCAGGTTCAAATCATTCAGGGCAACCTTCTGGTTGACCGTACCGGGGTTAAAAGTCTTGTAAACGTTTTTGATCTCAAGCATTGCTGCTGCCGCCTTTCTTTACCGCAACGCGGGTGAAGTATTTTGCTTTCCAGTATGGAACCGCAAGGAAGATGGCGACCACGATGGCGCTGAGCATTTTGAGCAGGTCGGTATCGATTTTGAACCAGATGCAGATCTGCATAACAATGTAGTAGATGACGCTGCCAATGCCAACGCTGAGCAGCTTGAGCGCAAAGTTGCGAAAAATCTTGCTGAACACGGCTTCACCGATAACAACGGCAGCCAGGCCGATCACGATAGCACCGCGGCCCATCTGGACATCAGCAAAGCCCTGGTACTGGCTGAGCAGCGCACCGGAGAATGCCACCAGACCATTGGAGAGCATCAGGCCCAGCACAATGTTGAAATTAGTGTTGATGCCCTGCGCCCGCGCCATGTTGGCGTTGCAGCCGGTAGCGCGGATGGAGCAGCCAAGCTCGGTGCCGAAGAACCAGTACAAAATAGCGATAACAACCACCATAAGAACGGCCACGATCAGGATGGTATTGCGGTAAAACGGAACGTCTTTGATATAACGCAGGGATACCAGCAGGTCATATTTGTCCACGTTGATAGCCTGATTGGCTTTTCCCATGATTTTCAGGTTGACCGAATATAGGGACAACTGGGTCAAGATACCGGCAAGGATGGCCGGAATGCCCATAAGCGTGTGGAACAGGCCGGTCACCAGGCCAGCCAGCAGGCCAGCACCAAACGCCAGCAGCAGGGACAGCCAGACGTTCATGCCGGAAATCATACACATGATGCAGACCGCACCGCCAAGGCCCAAGGTGCCGTCTACCGTCAGGTCGGCAACATCCAGGATGCGGAAGGTAAGGTAAACGCCAATCGCCATAATGGCCCAAATCAGGCCCTGCGCCAATGCGCCCGGCATGGCATTGAACAATGTTGCAATGTTCAAGAGATCGTCAACTCCTCAATAAAGATATAGTCTTTTTAATTATATCAAAAAATCGCGGGAAAGAAAAGCCTTTTCCGCGATTTTTGTATTAAAGTTACCTGCATCAAATCAAAGCAGGCCGTTCTGGCTGTTTAGCCCTCGTATGCCACATAATCATCTGGGATGGTGATGCCCAGAGCTTCGGCAATGGTCGGGTTGTATTCCTTAGTGAACTCCGGAGCGTACTCAATGGGCATCTCCTCAACCTTGCTTTCGCCGGTCAGGATCTTGGCGGCCATCTTACCGGTAGCAACGCCCAGGTCATAGTAGCTGATGGACAGGGTAGCAACGCCACAGCCGCTCATGATGCCTTCCTCGCCTGCAACGACAGGCACACCGGCGGGCTGGCAGATGTTATTGACGATCTCAGTGTTGTTGGCAACGGTGTTATCGGTGGGAACATAGATCACATCGCTGGCATCGGCAGCGCTCTGGCAGACGGTGGCCAGATCGTTGGAGTCAGAGAATGCGTAATACTCGCAGGTGTAGCCCAGTTCTTCCAAGCTGGCCTTTACGGTATCAACCTGATACTGGCTGTTTGCTTCGGCGCTGCAATACAGCAGACCAACGGTCTTTGCATCGGGGAACAGTTCCTTGATGATTCCTGCCTGCTCATCCAGAGGAGCCAGGTCGCTGGTGCCGGAAATATTGGTGCCGACAAGGCCATCGAAGTCATCAATCCCCAGTGCCACGCCGTACTCGGTAACAGAGGTGCCCAGAACCGGGATGGTGTTGGTGCCGGCCTGTGCAGCCTGCAGGGCGGGGGTTGCGTTGGCCAGGATCAGGTCAACATTATCAGAAACAAAGCCATTGATGATGGTGCTGCAGGTGTTGGAATCGCCCTGGGCGTTCTTTTCCTCAAAGGTAACGGCATCGCCGAGCTACTCGGTCAGGGCATCCTTAAACCCCTGGGTTGCAGCGTCCAAAGCAACGTGCTGCACCAGCTGGCAGATGCCGACCTTGTAGGTCTGGCCGTCAGCAGCGGCGGTATCGGAAGCGGCGGTGGATTCTGCGGCAGAAGAAGCGGTGCTGTCTGCGGCCGATGCAGCAGAGCTTGCTGCAGTGCTGCCACAGGCAGCAAGGGAAACAGCCAGGCAGCCGGCTGTCAAAATAGAAAGTGCTTTTTTCATGGTATCTTCCTCCCAAATCTATGCATCGCTCACCGGCATCCACTATGCTGCATAGCCTTGGGTGGGTGTCCTCTCCGAAAAGCGATTTAGTGATTTAAAGTATAGCATCAATCGTATTCCCCTGCAAGATACAATCCGCCAAATCACGTCGCTTTAGAGCACTAAATTTCCACATTTTGCACAATTTTAACAAAAAAGCACACCCTGCGTTCTGCCTTTGGGGCATTCGCACAGGGTGTGCAGTATCAATAAGACTTATAAAATGATATTTTTCTCTGTTTCAGCAATCGGGTGCTGGATTGCTTTTGTGTTCCTTGCCGTTTTGGCCACATTTATGCAAAGATTGCCGCTTCGGTCTGGTTCAGGATGCGGATAAACGCCTCTCGTGTATCCGCCATACGCAGTTTTTCCGTCAGGCGGTGGTCGCTGAGCAGGTTGACAAGGCGAGCCAAAATCAACAGGTGGTCGCTCTGGCGGTCCGGCGGAACCGCAACCATAAAGATCATATCCACCAGCTTGCCGTCCGCTGCGCCCCAGTCCAGCCCGCGGGTAAGGGTCAGCGCGGCCAGACCAAGCGAGGCAACGCCCGCATTGCAGGCATGCGGGATGGCAAGCCCTTCCCCAATGGCGGTGGTGCCGCCCGCGCGTTCACGCTCACACACGGCTTTATAGTAGGCGGTACCGTTGGTGATCACGCCGTTGCTCTCCTGAAGTTCCACCAAGGTTTCCAGCGCCGTCTGCACACTGGGCATCTCGGCATGCAGCATCACACTGTCACGGTTCAGTAAACGGCTGACTCTCAGCTGTGTCTGCTCACTTTCCCTGTGTTTCATACGCCCTCCACCTTGCTGATCAGCTTGTAAAGGAACTCGCCCACCGCGCCGCCGGTGCAGTCGCAGTTGGTCACTTCGTTGGCCGCTGCTTTTACTTCGGACGGCGCATTGGCCACAGCCACGGAATAGCCCGCTTTTTTCATGATTTCGAGATCATTATAATAGTCACCGATCACGATGGTTTTTTTGATGTTCTCGTTCAGGATATGGCAAAGCTCTTCCATTCCGGCTGCTTTGCTGATGCCGGAAGGCATAATTTCCAAGTAGATCTGGTTGGTAGGCAAAAAGTAATTATCCCGGCCAAAGTACCGCGTTTTGGCGTACTGTCCCGCTTTGCGGATAGTTTCCGGATCCCCGGCAAACACCACCTTCAGCCAGCCATCCGGCACATTTTCCAGCGGGCAGGCCACGCTTTCCATGTGTTCATCCACCTGGTGGGCGTGGGTATAGCTGCTGGCGTGAACAACATACATCTCCCCCGCACCGGCCATGACCTCTACACCAATCTTCGGGAATTTTTGCAGCATATCGGCAATGGCGGCAGCGGCCTGTTCCTGATTCAGGCAGGAGCGACGCAGCACACGGTTGGTCTGGAAATCATACAGCAGCGAACCATTGCAGGAGATTGCTGGCAGCGAAAGCTCGATATCGCCCAGCGCCGCGCGGATCGACTCCGGCGGACGGCCGGATGCGACGGTAAAGCGCCCACCCATGGCGGTAAACAACCGGATGACGCTGCGGTTGCAGGCGGGAATGCCCTCCTTTGCAGTCAGCAGGGTGTTATCCATATCACAAAAAACCAGATAATCACTCAAACGCTCCATGGCGGCTTTCCTTTCTCAGACGGCTTAAGTAGTCCTGAAACCAGTCAGGCAGTGAGCTGTCAAACTGCATCCATTCCCCGGTGGCGGGGTGCACAAAGCCAAGCTCCTTGGCGTGCAGGCACTGACCGTTCAGGCTGCGGATACAATTTTTTGGCCCATACACGGCATCCCCAGCCAGCGGGTGGCCAATGGACGCCATATGCACCCGAATTTGATGGGTGCGGCCTGTTTTAAGCTTGCATGCAATGTAAGTAAAGTTGCCGAACCGTTCCAGCACCTGCCAGCCGGTGTAGGCATATTTGGAGTTCTGTTGGGTCACGGCCATCTTTTTGCGATCCTTAGGGTCGCGGCCAATGGGGGCTTCCACAAAGCCGGTATCCTCTTTCAGGTTGCCATACACCACAGCGTGGTACACCCGATGGATAGAATGCACGCTCATCTGTTCGGTCAGTGCCTGGTGGGCGGCGTCCGTTTTGGCAACGACTAAAAGGCCGCTGGTATCCTTATCAATGCGATGCACAATGCCGGGGCGGATGGCCCCGCCGATGCCGGACAGCCGCCCCGCACAGTGCCACAGCAGTGCATTGACCATGGTGCCGTCCGGGTTGCCGGGCGCAGGGTGCACCACCATGCCTTTGGGCTTGTTGACCACCAGCAGGCTGTCATCCTCATACACAATGTCCAGCGGAATGTTCTGGGGCTGGGCTTCGATGGGCTGCGGGTCCGGCAGGGTGAGCAGAATCGTCTGCCCGGCTTTCAGCTTATCCTTTTTGTTCAAGGGGCTGCCGTTGCAGGTCACACTGCCCGCTTCGATCAGGTTTTGCAGCTGGCTGCGGGAAAGATCCGGGCACTGTTCCGCCAGCCAGCGGTCCAGCCGCAGGCCAACACTTTCCGGCGCAAGGGTCAGTTCACGCTGTTCCATCTGTGGGCGCACTCCCCTTTTGCTGTTTTGCTTTTTGTTCGCGGCGCATATCCAGCAGCAGGCTGAGGACCAGCAGGCCCACGCCGACACAGATGCAGACATCCGCAAAATTGAACACCGGGAAATTGATGAACAGGCAGTTCAGGTAATCCACCACCACGCCGGTGCGGATACGGTCGATCAGGTTGCCAACACCGCCGCCCACGACCAAAATCCAAGCAGCACGCTCCAAACGCGGCATTTTGCGCAAAAGCAACATACCGGCCAGCACAGCCAGCATCACACCGGTAACGATCACCAGCAGCGTGCGCTTGCCGCTGAGCATGGAAAACGACATACCATCATTGAGCAGGTAATAAAATTCCAGCACATGCGGGATAAAGGGTTTGCTGCCAACCGGCAGCAGTTCCACGGTGGCCCAAAGTTTGATCAGCTGGTCAACCAGCGTCAGGCCTGCCGCAGCAAGAATGGATAAAATGCCAACCAGCATAAACGCCTCCGTCGTCCGGGCCAATGCAGCGCTGCAAAATGCCCTGACAAAAACAGCGGTGCAAAGGCTTGATAAAAGCGCAAAAGCACCGCTGTAAATCATACTATGGCAATACCGCACAGTTCCTGTTTTACAGGCTTAAGCACTGGAACAGCGCTTAACATCATGCGGCATAGCCCTTTATTTGAAATTAACCAAGAACTTTCGCACAGCGCGGGCACAGGCCGTCTTCGCCAACAGCTGTGTCGAACTTCCAGCAGCGCAGGCACTTGTTGCCGGCAGCATGGGCAACGCTCATGCCCAGGCCCTCGGTCAGACCCCTCACGCCGCCTTCGCCCTTGACCAGATCCACATGGGAAACGATCATCAGATCGGCCAGCTCATCCATCGGGATGGCGTTCAGGAAGTCATACATTTCATCGCTGCAGTACAGGGTAACGCCAGCTTCCAGAGAGGAACCGATGGTCTTATCGGCACGGGCCTGCTCCAGAACCTTCTTTACATCGTCACGCACAGCAATGATCTTGGCCCACTTGGCGTCAAAAGCGGCATCCTCATCGCTCTTTGCTTCCGGCATACGCTCCCAGCAGACATACTCCTGCATGCCTTCCAGCTTCGGGATGTAGCTCCAGATTTCCTGGGCGGTGAAGCACAGGATGGGGGCAACCAGCTTGGTGAAGTCAACCAGAATGCGGTACAGCGCAGTCTGGGCGCAGCGGCGTGCGTGCTCGTCCGCGCAGTACAGGCGGTCCTTGATGACGTCCATATAGAAGTTGGACATATCAATGACGCAGAAGTTGTAGATTGCGTGGTAAGCGCGGGAGAAATCGTAATTATCGTAAGCGGCACGCACATTGGCGGTCAGGCTGTTGCAGCTCTTGAGTGCCCAGCGGTCGATTTCGAACAGCTGATCCTCGGCAACCATATCCGTGGCAGGGTTGAAATCGCCAATGTTGCCCAGCATAAAGCGGGCGGTGTTGCGCATCTTGCGGTATGCTTCGGACAGCTGCTTGAAGATATTCTTGCCTGCGCGCACATCAACGGTGTAATCGCTGGAAGCAACCCACAGACGAACGATGTCAGCGCCGTAATCGCGGATGATTTCGGACGGCTCCACACCGTTGCCGGCAGATTTGTGCATCTGCTTGCCCTGCTCATCAACGACCCAGCCATGGCACAGAACGCCTTTGTACGGGGCAACGCCCTGGGTGGCAACGCTGGTCAGCAGGCTGGACTGGAACCAGCCGCGGAACTGGTCGGCGCCTTCCATATACAGGTCAGCGGGCCAGTTCAGTTCGGGACGTTCGCGGCAGACCGCGCTCCAGGTAGAGCCAGAGTCGAACCAGACATCCATGATATCGGGATCCTTTTCCCAGTCAGAAGCGCCGCATTCGCAGACCTCAGTCTTGGGCATGATCTCGTTGGCATCGTACTTATACCAGGCATCGGAGCCTTCCTTGCGGAACAGGTCGCTGACAGCCTTGATGGAAGCATCGGTGATGTGGTACTTGCCGCAGTTCTTGCAGTAGAACACCGGGATGGGCACACCCCACACGCGCTGACGGCTGATGCACCAGTCGCTGCGGTCACGCACCATGCCGTGCATACGGTCATGACCCCAGGCCGGCTGCCACTTGACTTCGTCAATGGCCTTATAGGCTTCCTCGCGGAACTTATCAATAGAGCAGAACCACTGTTCGGTTGCACGGAAGATGATGGGATGGTGGCAGCGCCAGCAATGCGGGTACTGGTGGGTGATGTGCTGCACGCCCATCAGGTGGCCGGACTGCTTGATGTGCTCCAGAATAACTTTGTTGGCAGCCCAGACCTTAAGGCCTGCAAACTCTTTGCCTGCTTCTTCGGTCAGGTAACCGCCATCGTCCACGGGGACAATAACGGGAACCTGCGGGTAGTGGTTGACGCAGACTTCAAAGTCCTCAACACCGTGGCCAGGTGCGGTATGAACGCAGCCGGTGCCGCCTTCCAGGGTAACGTGGTCACCCAGGATAACCAGGCCCTTGCGGTCCAGGAAGGGGTGCTGATACTGCATCAGCTCAAATTCAGAGCCGAGGACGCGGGGCTCCAGAACCTCGTAATCCTCGATATGGCAGGCTTTCATGGTGGATTCCACCAGACCGGCAGCCATCAGGTGATATTCATCGCCGATTTTGACGAAGGCATACTCCAGGCTGGGGTTCAGGCAGGTTGCCACGTTGGCGGGCAGGGTCCAGGTGGTAGTGGTCCAGATCACGATCCATGCCTTGTCCAGAGGGATACCGTACTTGGCCAGAACACCGTTGGGGTCATCGGTGAGCTTAAAGCGGACATAGATAGAATCGCACTCGTCCTCGGCATACTCGATTTCGGCTTCTGCCAGAGCAGTACGATCCTCCGGGCACCAGTAAACGGCTTTCATGCCCTTGTAGATATAGCCTTTCTTGGCCATCTCGCCAAAGATCTCCACCTGGCGTGCCTCAAATTCGGGGCGCAGGGTCAGGTAGGGGTTGGCGAAATCGCCCTGAACGCCCAGGCGGGCGAACTGGCTGTTCATCACATCAATATGCTCGGTAGCAAACTCTTTGCAGATCTTGCGCAGTTCCAGCTTGGAAATGCCGGCCTTTTTATCGCCCAGAGAGGACAGAGCCTTCAGCTCAATGGGCAAACCGTGGGTATCATAGCCGGGAACATAGGGAGCACAGTAGCCCGACATGTTTTTTTCACGGATGATGATATCCTTGATGATCTTGTTCAGGGCAGTACCCATATGGATATTACCGTTGGCATACGGAGGGCCATCATGCAGAACAAAGCGCGGCAGATCCGCGTTATGTTCGATCATTTTTTCGTAGACGTGGTTTTTCTCCCAATCCTCCAGCATTTTAGGCTCCTTTTTCGGCAGCCCGGCACGCATTTCAAAGGGGGTAGCCATCTTATGGATGGTATCATTGTAATTCTGCGGCAAAGTTTCCAACTCTCCTCTATTTCCTTATTATAGCTGATATGGCGGCTTGTCCAAAGCGCAGTATACCAGGTTGCCCCGGCAGTTCTGCACCGTTCAGGCAGGTCTTAAAATGCTTGGGGTACGCGCACGCACAAAAGCGGCACCTCAAACATCATAATCAATGTCATCAAATGCGTCAAGCTCCGATTTGGCAGGGCTCTTGGTTTTGCGGGCATTTTTGCCCGTGCTGCGGGCCGAAGCGCCGCGGCTGCGGGAGCCGGATTTCTTGGCGGGCTTTTCCGGCATATCCCCGCCGTAAAGCCCGGCAACGGATGGCATATCATCGTCCGGCAGGATTGGCTTTGTTTTGGGGGCAAAGGCAAATTCTACCGTATCGATCTTTTCCTCGTCCAGCGACTGGACAGGGGCAGGTGCCGGAGCTGGTTCCGGCTCTTCGGGCTGGGCGGGTTCTTTCGGCTCAGCCTCGTAATATTCCGGTTCCTCATATGCCCTTTCCTCCGGGGCTGCGGGCTGCGGAGCCGGGACATCCTCCGGGATTGGCTGGTTGGGTTCCGGTTCCGGCTGCGGAGCCGGGGCAGGCTGTTCTACCGGCTGGGGTGCAGGCTGCTGCGGGGCTTCCTGCGGTTCCGGCTGCGGCTGCGCGGCCTGCTGTTCTGCACGGTTGGGGTGATACTCCGGAATTTTGGCAATCATTTCGATGTGCTGGCGGTACAGATCCATCAGGCGCTTTTTGAACGCATCCGCTTCCTGCTTTATTGTCACAAGCTCCTGCTGGGCCAGCTCCACCTCATCGCGGGCGCGCTGTTCACGATCCTCCGCCTTAATGTTGGCGGCACGGATGATCTCGGCAGCTTTCTGCTTGGCTTCCTTGATGACGTTCTCGCCAAGGCGCTGGGCATTGATCATGGTTGTGCTCAGGGTATCTTCGTCGGCACGGTACTGGTCAATGCGCTGGGCCAGTATGACCAGCTTTTTCTGCAGGTCATCATTTTCTGCGGCCAGGCTGTCGATGCTGTCCGCAACCTGTCTGAGGTAATCGTCTACGTCCTCACAACGATAACCGCGCATGGCACGGTCAAAGGTCACGCGGCGCACATCATCCGAAGCAATCATCCAAATTCCTCCTGTTTCGGGTGGCACACACCCGGAATGGTATCCGAAATTTTACCGTTCGGCACGGCTGCCGGGCTGCCCCGGCCCATGGGTTTCACATTCAGGTTTTATGTTCAATACTGATAAAACGTGATAAAGATGCGGTCCTTGCGGCTTTTGCCGCCGATTGCCACCAGACGGTAGCGCCCAACGCCCCGCACGGTGAAGATATCGCCTTCAAACACATCCTCATGGGCGGTGCGCAGCGGAACGTGATTCACTTCCACCCTGCCGCTTTGGATTGCCTGCGCCGCAATGGAGCGGGAGGTGCGCATCATGGCTGCCAATACGGTATCTGCCCGCAAAGATGGCACCGTTGCATCCTGCGTCTGGCGTTCCGGCCCGCGCAGGACTTCTTCCGGCACGGCATTGCAACGCTCGACATGCACCGGGCTGCGGCCAGCTTCCGTCAGGTTGGAAGCAATAAAATCCGCCTTATCTTCCAGCACAAAGGCATACACACTGCGGGCATCGGCCGGATCCGGCAGGATATCCCCCAAACAGGCACGATCCAGGCCAAGACCCAGGATTGCCCCCAGATAGTCCCGGTGGCCCGGCACGGCGCTGCCGCCCTGCTGCGGCGCTGTGAAATGCAGCACCGCAACTGGCTCTTCCGGCCAGGAATCCGGTGGTTCAATGCAGAGCACTTTGCGTTCCGCATCCGGCCAGCCGCCCTGAAAGCGGGCAAAATCGCAGCCCTCACGGTTGAGCGCGGCCTGCGCAAGGGCCTGTTCGCGATCCGAAAGGAAGCCCGTTGCCCGCGGGATGCCACGCTGCATGGCGGTACGGCAGAGTTCTTCCACCCGGCGCATCAAAAAGTGTTCATCCTCGTTCTGTGGCGGCACAAAGCCGCGGGTCCTTGTATCAGAAGAAGACGCCATTGTTCTCCAGCTCGTCCAGCAGGTCGCCCATAATATCAACGTTATACGGGGTAATGATGAATGTACTGGTTGCTACACGCTTGATCTGGCCGTTATTGGCGTAAGCCACGCCGGACAAAAAGTCGATCAAACGGCGGGAGACTTCTTTGTTGGTGGATTCAAGGTTCAGCACAACAGTGCGCTTTGCGTTCAGCTGGTCTGCAATGGCAGCAGCATCGTCAAAACGTTCCGGCTTGACCAGTACAACCTGCAGCTGGGTGGTAGCGTTGATGTTGACCACCTTGTTGCTGTGCTGCTTAGCAGTTTCCTGCGTGGGGTAGGCTTCTTCCGGGGCTGGCGAACCGCCCTGACCACCGCCAGGGAAGATATCATCCTCTTCGTTATCATCCACATAGGAATCTGCTTCGGGATCCTGGTTGATTCCGAGGACGTTTCTCAAACCGTCTATCATGGACATGGCAGTTACTCCTTACGTTTGCTTAGTTGTATAAATTGCACAAAAAAAGCCCCGATTGGCTTTTGTCACAACTATACAGTATTTATTATCTTCCATTTTTGCTTCGTTGTCAATACAAATATAACAGAATGTGGGGCAAAACGCCCGTTTTCTGTCCTTACAGCAGCTTGCCGTCCTGCAGGTTGCTGCCTTCCACGATCACCTCATCGTACAGGCGCAGCTCGTTATCCTCCCCCACTTTGCCGCCTTCCGGTACAAGGATGTAGGTATCGTCCTCATATAAAATGGTAATGCGGCGGAAGCGCTGCAAATCGCCGTATTTGACATATACGCCGCGCTGGCCGTTCACGATATGCAGGGCCCTGCGGTCAATGCGGATGCCCTGGTAGGTGTGCAGGCTGATTTCGGCTTCCTCATAATTCAGGCAGAGCACCTGAGCATTGATGCTGCGGCATTCCAGCGCCACTTTGGCAAGGCCGGTTTCTTCGTCGGTGGTCACATCCACCACGGTGGCAGCCAAAGGCTCTTCCTGTTTGCCCGGAACGCTGATGCTCACGCGGGACAGGCCGTTCAACCGCCCGGCAAGGTCTGCCGAACACACGGCATAAAACCGCCAGGAAAACCCGGTTACAATATGCCCGGCAAGGTCGGCATTGGACGGAGTCTCCCCTGCATTGATCATCTTTTGCAGATCAGCCGGGCTCATGGCATCCAGCTCCGTGGGATCCCGCACCACCGGGGCAGCGCTTTCGGATGAGACAAAATACCCGTTGGTATCCGCTTCGATCGTCTGCAGGCCGTTCAGCTGGGCAGCAATGCCGTCCCGCTCGGCCTGCAGGCTGGCCAGCACCTCGCCAAAGCCCGCCGCCTGGCCGGTGCTGATCTGCAGTTTATTTTGCGCCAGCAAAAAATCTTCCGCAGCATCCTGAATTGCGCCGTAAGATGCTGTGTCGATCTGGTCCAGCAGGTTATACAGCGCCGTGCGCGTCTGGGTGGTCAGAACCGAAAGATCGCTGCCGGAGGAATTTTCCGACTTTGTCAGCAGCAAAATCGCACGATCCAACCGGTCCAGCCGTTCCCGCATTGCTCCCTGGGAATCATCCGTATACTGTTCCGCCAGAATGGTGCCCGCGCTGACGCGCTCACCATCCTGCACCACATATCCCAGGTTGCCGCTGCCAGGCACATCCACTGCCTGGAACACTGCCACGCCTTTCAGCGTGATGTTATCCGACATGGTGTAGGCAATGGCGGTTTCGGTTTTGTAAGTTCGGTGGAAGATCGTGTAAATCTGGATACAGAGATACCCAAGCACCACAACCAGCAGCGCCGTAAACAGGGCAAAAAGAATTTTTATGAATGCTTTGGGCTGGCTTTCATTCTGTTCATGCATTGGGTATCCCCCCTTTGGTTTTATCTTTTATATATAGCGATATTGTTACTGCATTTCAAGCGTTGTTTTCCGCCAGGAACGCTTCGGTCTGTTCTGCCGCCTGCTGTTCCAGGTTTCCGTCTTCCAGGTAAAGCCACACAGCGTCCGTCTGGCGGCGGAACCAGGTCAGCTGACGCTTGGCATAATTGCGGGAAGCCTGTTTGAGGTGCGCAAGGCAGCTTTCCAGGTCTGCTGTTCCCTCAAAATACGGGAAGAACTCTTTGTAGCCGATGGCCTGCGCCGCGGTGCGGTAAGTATCGCGGTGGTCATACACCAGTTTGGCCTCTTCCAGAATGCCGCTTTGCATCATACGGTCACAGCGGGTATCAATCCGCTGGTAAAGAAGGGTGCGGTCGCGGCAGGTCAGGCAGAGACAGAGTGAACGGTAAGGTTTTTCCGCCGGACGGGCGGCCTCGCGCTCAGCGCTCATCTTGCGGCCGGTGGCACGGTACAGTTCCAAAGCACGGATGACCCGAGGGGTGTTGTTGGGATGCACCTTGGCGGCATAGCCCGGGTCCACCGCGGCAAGTTCTGCATAGAGCGCCTGGGAGCCTTCCGCCTGCAGGCGGGCTTGCAGCTCCTGCCGGATGGCGGGATCCACTTTTTCCGGCGTAAAGTCAATGCCGTTGAGCAGGCTGGTAATGTACAGCCCTGTGCCGCCCACAACCAGCGGCAGCTTGCCCTGTGCCGTCAGCTGGGTGATGGTTTTCCCCGCAAGGGTGGTAAAATCCGCCACGCTGAACGCCTGTTCCGGCGCAAGGAAGCCAACAAGATGGTGCGGCACCCCCTGCATTTCTTCCGGGGTCACTTTGGCAGTGCCAACATCCAGCCCCTGATAGATCTGCATGGAATCCGCACTGATGATCTCGCCGCCAAAGCGTTTGGCCAAGGCGACCGAGAGTGCGGTTTTACCAGTTGCCGTCGGTCCGCCAATGGCAACCACGCGGGGCTTGGCGGCATTATACAAGGCGTCCAAACTGTTTTTCCAGCTCCTTCCGGGTCAGCTTCAGCACGCAGGGGCGGCCATGGGGACAAAACGGCGGCACACTGCCGTCCATAATTTTCTGGGCCAGGGCCAGCATTTCATCGGTGGTGGTCCTGTCCCCCGCTTTAATGGCGGCGCGGCAGGCAATGGAATGCAGTACCCACTCGGTTTTCTCCCGCAGGGCATCGCGGCCGCCGTTCAGCAAATGGTTGGCCAGTTCCAGCACCATATCCCCCACATCGTCCACCGGCACATCCGCGGGAACGGCACGCACCACAACGGTAAAGCCGCCGTAATCATCCACTTCCACACCGCTGTTCTGCAAAAGTTCCTGGTGGGCCAGCAGGGCCTGCTTTTCCTCGGCGGAAAGGTTGACCTGCACGGGGACAAGCAGCATCTGAGACGGCACGCTGCCGTAATCCTTGGCGAGCTGCTCAAACAGGATGCGCTCATGTGCGGCGTGCTTATCAATCAGACAAAGCTCATTGTTGCGCTCGGTGATGATGTAGGTTTTGAATACCTCCCCCACCACGCGCAGCGGCAGGCTGGCGGGTGCCGGGGCAAAGGTCGTCTGCTCCGGCGGGATGTCCGCCTGGGTAGTTGGGTCATTGTGGGCGATGGGCAGTGCGCTCAGGCCGGTGGCAGATTTTTCCTCTTCCGGCAGTTCCGGTGATTCAATATTTTCCAGCTGGGCCGGGGCAGGCTGCTGCGCGAGGGCTGTGGTTACAGCGGGTTCTGCCTTGGGCTGCTGTTCCGGCAGGTCGGGCAGAATGTCCAGCAGGTCCTCCTGTGCCGTGTGCGGCGCGGGGGCGGCAAACTGCGGGGTGCTGGGTGCATTAAATGGTGCCCGCACCGAGTTCAGCTCCATCACTCCGCTGGTACCGGGCAGCGTGCGGGCAGGCACCGGGGCCGTGAGCTTATTCAATGCGCGGTACTCTGCCGCGGAAAGGGTGTTGAAGTGCTTTTGCGGCTGCGGCGGCTGGGCCGGTGCAACCGCAGGCCGCTGGGGGTTGGACTGTGCCGGAGCACTGCCGGGCAGCGTTGTCTGCTGCGGAGCGGGCTGGGGATTTTCTTTTGCCACATGGCCCAAATCAAAGCGGCACTCTCCGCTGCCGGGGGCAGCCAAGGCCGCGCGCACCGTGCGGTAGACCGCATCGAACACATCGCTTTCCCGCGCAAAACGGATCTCGGTTTTGGCGGGGTGTACGTTGACGTCCACCAGGTCCGCCGGCATATCAACGCGCAGGATGGCGCCGGGGTATTTGCCCTGCATCAGGGTACCCTTGTAAGCGTTTTCCAGCGCAGCCATCATGGTGCGGTTTTTGACATAGCGGCCATTGACGTAAAAATGCTGCGCACTGCGAGACGCCCGGCAGGCGCGCGGCGGGGTGACAAGGCCGGTCACTTTATAAACGCCGCCATCGCCATCCAACGGCAGCAGGTCGCGGGCAAACTCCCGCCCCAGCACCGCATAGGCAGCGCTGCGCAGCTGGCCGTCACCGGGGGTCATGAACTGCTGCTTGCCGTCCCGCAGAAAGCGGAATGCAATTTCCGGGTGGGACAACGCTTCATGCAGAACGATATCCGCCACAAAAGTTCCCTCACTGACGTCCTTTTTCAGGAACTTCATGCGGGCGGGCGTATTATAGAACAGATCGTTCACCGTTACGGTGGTGCCGCGCGGGCGGGCGCCGGGCTCCATGCCCTGGGGCTCGCCGCCCTCAATGCGATAGCAGCAGGCGTATTCGTCCGCTTCGGTGCGGGTCAGCACCTCTACCCTGGCCACGCTGGCGATGGAAGCAAGCGCTTCGCCGCGGAAGCCAAGGGTGTGGATGTGGCCCAGATCCTCGGCACTGGTAATTTTGCTGGTTGCGTGGCGCACAAAGGCTTTATCGATATACTCTGCCTCAATGCCGCTGCCGTTATCCGCAATTTGCAGCTGTTGAATGCCGCCGCGCACGATGGAGAGCGTGATCTGCGTTGCACCGGCGTCGATAGCGTTTTCCAGCAGTTCCTTTGCAACCGAAGCAGGCCGCTCCACCACCTCGCCTGCGGCGATCAGTTCAGCGGTATGCTTATCCAGTACGCGAATTTCTGCCATGGGGTACCTCTTTCTAGGTCAGGGGGTGTTTTTCTGCTTAAAGTTTAGCGTTTGAACAATGTATTTACTTCAGCGCCTGTTTCAGTTCATACAAGAAGTTCAGCGCTTCGATGGGGGTCAGGGTCTCAATATCCAGGCTGTTCAGCTTGTCCACAACCTCGCTGGGAACGGCGGGGTTGTTATAGGCTTCCACTGTTTCAAAATCCAGCTGCATGGCCTTGTTGGCGCCGGGAGCTGTGGCTTCCAGCTGGCGCAGCACGGCGTGTGCACGCTTGATCACGGCCTCCGGCAGACCGGCCAGTTTGGCGACTTCAATGCCATAACTGTCATCCGCCGGGCCCTGCACAATGCGCCGCAGGAAGGTGATATCCTCCCCGCGCTTTTTGACGGCGATGTTATAGTTTTTAATGCCGTCCACATCCTGGTCCATGCTGGTCAGCTCATGGTAATGGGTAGCGAACAAGGTTTTGCAGCCGATGTTATCGCAGATATACTCCACCACGGCGCGGGCAATGCTCATGCCGTCAAAGGTGGATGTGCCGCGGCCGATCTCATCCAGAATGACCAGGCTGCTTTTGGTGGCCCGCTGCAGAATTTCGGCCACTTCGGTCATTTCCACCATAAAGGTGGACTGACCGGCGGCAAGGTCATCCGATGCGCCCACGCGGGTAAAGATAGCATCCACCACACCGACATGGCAGCTGGATGCCGGAACAAAGCTGCCGATCTGCGCCATCAGGGCAATCAGCGCATTCTGGCGCATGTAGGTAGATTTGCCCGCCATGTTGGGGCCGGTGATGATGAGCATGCGGTTTTCGGTTTCGTCCAGCGTGGTATCGTTTGGCACAAACAGACTGCCTTTCAGCATCTGCTCAATCACCGGATGGCGGCCCTCGGTAATAGAAAGCACATCGCTGTCATCCACCGTGGGTTTTACATAGTTGTTCTGCACCGCCGCTTCCGCAAAGGAAGCCAGAACATCCAGCTGGGCCACCGCAAAAGCCGTGCGCTGGATGCGCAGCAGCTGGGCGGAGATGGCTTCCAGCAGGTCGGCAAACAGCTGGTGTTCCAATACCAACAGGCGCTCGTTTGCGCCAAGGATCTTGTTTTCCAGCTCTTTCAGTTCGGGAGTAATGTAGCGCTCCCCTGTTGTCAGGGTCTGCTTGCGGATAAAGGTATCCGGTACGCTGGCCGCATAGCTGCGGCTGACCTCAATATAGTAGCCGAACACTTTATTGAAACCTATTTTCAGCTTGGGGATACCGGTCTCCTCTTTCAGCTTGGCTTCCAACTGGGAAAGGAAGCCCTTGCCGCCGTGCATGATATCCCGCAGCTCGTCCACTTCGGCGTTGAACCCTGCGCGGATAGCACCGCCGTCCTTAAGGTTTGCCGGGGGATCTTCCACCAGGGCACGGTTGATGAGGTCCAGCAAATCTTCCAGTGGGTCCACAGCGCCCGAAAGCTCCTGCAGCAGTGGGGTGGTACACTGCCGGGCCAGCTGGCGTACCTGCGGCAGATAAACACAGGTATCCCCCAGGGCTTTGACCTCCTTGGGGGTGGCGGAGCCATACAGAATGCGGGTTGTCAGGCGTTCAATGTCATATACATGGGAGAGCGCTTCTTTTAAGTCTGCACGGGTCACGTTGGCATTGTACAGTGCTTCCACAGCATCCAGACGCTGGTTGATGACACTGCTGTCCACCAGCGGCTGCTCGATCCAGGCGCGCAGCTGGCGTTTGCCCATCGAGGTTTCGGTTTTATCCAGCACCCACAGCAGCGTACCGCGCTTTTCGCGGCCGCGCATGGTCTCGGTCAGTTCCAGGTTAGCGCGTGTGACCGGGGAAAGCCGCATGTACTGGGCATCGGCATAGTTCTGCACTGATTTGATGCGGTCGATGCCGTGCTTCTGGGTCTCATGCAGGTAGCCAAGCAGTGCCCCAAAGGCATAGGGCACCAGGCCGTCCTGCGCAAAACCGCAGGTATTGCGCCAATTTGCCCCAAACTGAGCGGTCATGGCGTCCTCCATCACCCGCTGCTGGTAGCAGGCATCCTCGCGCAGTTCCACCAGCGCATGGGTGTGCTGGCGGACATAGTTGGTTACTTCTTTTAAATCCAGCAGTGCCGGGTTGATCAGAATTTCACTGGGCATATAGCGGCAGAGCTCGGTGATGATGGCCGGGCCCATTTTTTCCGCGGTCAGCTCGGTGGCATAGGCTTCGCCGGTGGAAATATCCGCAAAGCAGATGCCAGCTTTCCAGCGGCTGCGCACCTTGCGGGTATAAATGCTGCAGATATAGTTGTTTTTATCGTCCGCCAGCATGCTGCTTTCGATCACAGTACCCGGCGTAATTACGCGGATGATATCCCGCTTGACCAGCCCTTTGGCCAGCGCCGGGTCTTCCATCTGTTCACAGATAGCGACTTTGTAGCCCTTGGCAATCAGGCGGGCGGCATAAATTTCATACGAATGGAACGGCACGCCGCACATCGGCGCACGGTCCGGCAAGCCGCAGGCTTTGCCGGTCAGGGTCAGTTCCAGCTCCCGCGATGCCGTCAGGGCATCGTCAAAGAACATCTCGTAAAAGTCACCCACGCGGTAAAACAGAATCTCGTTGGGGTGCTGGCGCTTGATTTCCAGATATTGCTGCATCATGGGTGAAAGCGTCTGTGTATCAACATCCTCAACTTTTTGGGGCACAATGTTTGCTGCCATTCTTCACACTCCCGATTCTGTTCATGAACAAATTGGCTGCTGTGCTGCCTTAGTGGCAGCCGCCACAGGTGGAGCAGCTGCCGGTGCAGCCGCCGGTTGGGGCCTGAACGGTCATGGGGTCGCCGCCGTTCATGGCCGTGTTGATGATGGCATCAATATGGCTAACCATGGCTTCGCACTCTTTTTTGGCGGTGTTGTAGCGCACCATGCCCTCACTGGACATGATCTGGGTGTACAGGTCGTTCACCTGCTGGTTCAGGTCGGCCACATGGGCAGTATCCGGTTCCGGCTTGGCGCTTTCGTTGTTCAGGTCCAGGCGCTTGAGGTTGAACTCGCCGATCAGGCCCTGCAGCTCCTGGTCGTTATCGTTTTCGCGGCGGGCTGCATCCAGTTCCAGGTAACGGGGGTCAGTCTGCATGGCGGCGGCGGCTTTTTTGAAAAGATCAATGCAATCCATTTTGGTTACTCCTTATTATTACGCTGTATTCAGCAAATGTTAGCTACGATATTTTATTGGATCTGGCTTTATTCTGCCAGTTCCCCCACCAGCAGTGCGGCGCGGGAACCGGTCAGGCGCACATTGGCGTACTGGCCGATCAGGCTTTCCTCGGCGGGGAACTCGACGACCAGGTTGTTATCCAGCCGCCCGTTCAGGGTGCCGGGGGTGCGGCCAGCAGCTTCCACCAATACTTTCACGGTCTGCCCCGCCATAGCAGCGATCATCGGGAAAGCAATGGAATCCTGCAGTTTCAGCAGGCGGTCCATGCGGGCTGCCTTTTCGGCATGGGTGGCCGGGTCCGGCAGCTTGGCAGCGATGGTACCGGTGCGCTTGGAATAGATAAAGGTAAACAGCTGCATGTATTTGACCCGCTGGATCAAATCAAGTGTTGCCTGGAAATCCTCTTCCGTCTCGCCGGGGAAGCCGACAATGATGTCACTGGAGAAAGTTACACCGGGGATTTTCTCCTTAGCATAATTGACCAGATCCATATACTGGGCAACCGTATAGTGGCGGTTCATTTCTTTCAGGATACGGTCACTGCCGGACTGCACCGGCAGATGGATATGCTTGCACAGGTGATCCTGCGCGGCAATGGTATCGATCAGCTTACGGCTGGCATCCTTGGGGTGGCTGGTCATAAAGCGGATCTGGTAATCGCCCGGAACGGTGCACAGCAGGTTGAGCAGATCGGCAAAATCCGTCTTTTCTTCCAGACCTTTGCCATAGCTGTTTACGTTCTGGCCCAACAGGGTGATTTCTTTATAGCCCTGCTCCACCAGGGTTTTGAACTCTGCCAGAACATCCGCCGGGGTACGGCTGCGCTCGCGCCCGCGCACATAGGGCACAATGCAGTAGGTGCAGAAATTATCGCACCCATACATGATGGGCAGCCAGGCGCGGAAGCCGGAATCACGCCGGATGGGCAGCTCCTCCACCACGGCGTTGCGCTCGACCGGGGTTTCCAGGTAGCGCTTGCCGCGGTGCAGGCGTTCCACCAGCATGGCGGGCAGGCGGTCAATGCCGTCCACGCCGAACACCAGATCCACATAAGGGTAGCTGGCGCGCAGCTTATCCACAATATGCTTTTGCTGCGCCATGCAGCCGCATACCCCGATGATCAGGCGGGGGTTCTTTTCCTTCAGCTTTTTCAGTGCGCCGACATTGCCGAACACGCGCTGTTCCGCATGTTCGCGCACAGCGCAGGTATTGAACAGGATCAAATCTGCCTGCTCGACGGAATCACAGACGCCGAAGCCGATGTCCATCAGCACGCCGCGTATCTTCTCACCATCGTTCACGTTCTGCTGGCAGCCATAGCTGCGCACATAGGCAAGGGGCGGGGTATCATAAGTCTGGGCGATGACGGCGGCGGCATCCGCGTTATGGGTATAGGTTAGTTTTTCCAAGATATTGCTCCTGACGGGTGCAGTTTGTCCCAGCTAACGCCTGGGAGAGCACAAAAAATTAGAATCTGACACTTAAGTATACCGCAACGCACGGCAAAGTACAAGATGCCTGTCCCCAGAAAATTTTCTGGCGTCGAGAACTCTCACCGGGTTTGGAATTCTCATAAAGTTAGGCAGGGGGTGTGGCATGCAGTATTCTCGAAAATGCCGAAAAGATGGGTGCTCCTATTCCACCACTTAAAAATGTTCTTGAAAAGACGCAAGACAGTAACGACAATACGAATATTCTCTCACCATAGGCGTTCATTTTTTCTATTTACGGTTTTGTGATTTGGTTAAAATTATATTATGCCATTATTTCTACAGTAGCACACGACTCAGATAAAAGGCTCCCACATAACATGCCAGATAATAAACTTTTGCTTTGCGAGTAAAATCCCTTATTAAAAATACATAGACAAAAATTCCATAGCACAGTAACACTACACAGTGAACTGGCAGCAATTTTAGCGAACCATCTCCCAGGAACATTTCCGCAATGAAGGCAACAAACATCGGTGGAAGCATTGTCGCACTGATATCAATCAATTCGTGAATCTCAAACTTTTGATTTTTGAAGGATATCTGCTGCAGAATAACATACACCACAATTCCCGTCAAACTTCCCAATGTGTTTACAATAAGGTCATCTATATCTACGACACCAGTTTTTAAAACGAGCTGCGCGCTTTCTATGAAGAATGTTGTCAAGCATGACATTCCAACTGCTTTATATACGCGGAAATTCTTTTGATAATAGCAGTAAATTACTCCAAAAGGTACAAACATTACCATATTATAAAGCATATCCCATGAAACAGGGCTGCGACCATATTTCAAGTTTTCTCTAATACTATGGAACGGCAGTAGATTAATTTCTTCCACCCGCGTTAGTTGACCACCCATAATTGTCATAATCACGTTAAAACGCGACACACACATACAAAATACTATCAAAAAATATAGTATAGTCATAAACTGGAAGCCATGCTTTCTTCTGCTTTTCATGATCGGCTGCCTCTCCAATCGCTTTAATTTGTCATAGACTTCTTTGAAATTTGTTTATGGCAACACCGCACAATTCCCGCCTAACGGCTTAAGCACCGCTCCGGCGGCTGCGG